>Ga0209580_10000045_pt1 | contig 138351 bp, 127 predicted proteins | sample Coa_R1_5_FD_187153 | JGI IMG/M metagenome (GOLD analysis project Ga0209580, IMG submission 187153) | Surface soil microbial communities from Centralia Pennsylvania, which are recovering from an underground coalmine fire - Coalmine... | ecosystem: Environmental > Terrestrial > Soil >... | reverse complement strand
GAACGAAATATTGTTCATGCGCGGGAACGCCATGTCCGGCGCGCCGATCATCAGCGGAATCATCCAGTTGCCGAAGCCGCCGATCATCGCCGGCATGATCATGAAGAAGATCATGATCAGCCCGTGCGCGGTGACGACGACGTCGTAGTCGTGCGTCTCGTGAAAGATCTGCAGGCCCGGATACATCAGCTCGGCCCGGATAAGAATCGACATGACGCCGCCGATCACGCCGGCAACCAGCGCGAACACCAGGTACATCGTGCCGATGTCCTTGTGGTTGGTCGAATAGAGATATCGGCGCCAGCCGTGCGGGATGGCGTGGCCGTTGTCGTCGCCGTGCGCCGCGTGTGCCATCGTGTCCATTGCAAGTCCCTTCGTTAGCGGCCGTCTGTCTTCGGCTCAGTCATTAACTTCGGCTCAGTCATTGCCCCGAATAGTCACCGCGACGCCGAGTCGGCCGCCGCCACTGTCGTCGGCGGAGCATTCTCCCCGCCGGCGTATTTCTGCTTCGCTTGCGCGGCCCAGGCCGCAAAGCCCTTGTCGTCGGTGACCCGCACCGTGATCGGCATGAAGGCGTGATTCTTGCCGCACAGTTCGGAGCATTGACCGTGGAACAGCCCCTGCGCGGTGGCCTTGAACCAGGTTTCGTTGATGCGGCCAGGAATGGCGTCGATCCTGATGCCGAATGACGGCACGTTGAAAGAGTGGATCACGTCGGCGCCGGTCACCAGCACGTGCACCACCTTGTTCATCGGCACCACCATCTCGTTGTCGACGGTGAGCAGGCGCGGCTGATCCGGCTTGAGGTCCTTGTCGGCGACCATCAGCGAGTCGAATTCGAAGTTGCCGTTATCCGGATAGGCGTAGCTCCAGTACCACTGCTTGCCGGTCACCTTGACGGTGAGGTCCGGCGTCGGCACGTCGAGTTCGGTGAACAACAGCCGGAACGACGGGATCGCGATCAGCACCAGGATGATGACCGGCACGATGGTCCAGGCCACTTCGAGCAGCGTGTTGTGGGTGGTGCGCGACGGCGTGGGATTGGCGCGGGCATTGAAGCGGACGATGATGATCACCAGCAGCGCCAGCACGAAGGCGGTGATCGCAGTGATGATCCAGAGCACGAAAGTGTGGAAGCCAACAATGTCCGCCATGACGGGGGAGGCGGCATCTTGCATGCCGAGCTGCCAAGGCGTCGGCTGGCCGAGCTCGGCAAAGGCCGTGCCGGCGCTGGCGAACAAAATCCCAAAGATTAGCGCAGTCGCGCTCAACCGTGACAATCCCGGCATCACCCTCAGCTCCGATCTGCCCGGATCACGGCCCGTTTTGGCGGTGCCGACACCGCAGCCAACAATGCATATCAAATACATGTTTATCGTGCAACGGTACGACCTGATGCCGGTTGCCGCCGGCGGGGTTTTGCACCGCCAAGGTGGTCTCTGACAGGCATCGTCGGGTTGGGGGGTCAGCGATCCCTAAGGTTTGCCTTGATTTCTGGCCGTCGCCTTCGGTTGGGCTCGCCCGCATCGCTTTCGGCGGCAACCGCAATCTTCATGCGACCTCCCGCCCGCGCCCGCGCAGACAACCTCACGCCCGGGTACCGGCCGGCTCGCAGCCGACAACCCGACCATCGTCGCGCAGTTCTGCGTTCAGCCGAGGAAAATCGCCATCAGGATCACAATGACGGCGAGCACCGCGACGGCGGTCCTCGTCAGCGTCACGAACGTGCGATACATCTGCTCGTGACCCACGTAATCGTTGCCCCTTGCTGTGGCGTATTCGAGCTGACCGTGGTCATCCATCGCATCCCTCCAGGCGCAATACTGCTGCGGATTTAGCGTAATCGCGGGCGTCGGGCAACGAGGCTCTCCGCCCGGAGCCCCGATGAACCCGAACTTGAGGCGAATGGTACCAATTGTCGGGGCAATGCGGAAGTTTCGGGTCGGTTGGCGGCCGAACGCGCTCGATCTCGAGCACGCCGTCATCTTCGGCGAAGCGGCTGGACGTCTGCCGAACACGCCATTATCGCGGTCGAGGGCATGAAGGCCGAAACTGCGGTCATCGCCTTCGATCTTGAGGACATCGCCGTTTCCTCCGGCGCCGCCTGCTCCTCGGGCAAGTGCAACCCACCCGTGTGCTTGCGGCCATGGAGATTTCCCCCTGCGCTCGCGCGCGGCGCGGTGCGCGCGAGCCTGGGTTGGAGCACCGGACAGGCCGCTTCTTGCCGCTCTGGAGAAGACTTGCAAATGCACTATGTAGAGAGCACAGTATTGCCGCCTAAATGGCTGCATTGGCGAACGTTTTACGGCCTTTGGAACGGCTCAAACGGCCAGATGGAGTGATCAGGAGCGGCATACCTGACCATACCGACTTGATCCAACCCGCGGTCCTTGAAACCGTGAGCGGAGGGACGAATGCCGGCAGTGCAAGAGACCGTCGATCAGGTCCGGCGCATCGACGTCGATCAATATAAATATGGCTTCGAGACGCTGATCGAGTCCGAGAAGGCCCCGAAGGGCCTTTCGGAGGACACGGTCCGTTTCATTTCGGGCAAGAAGAACGAGCCGGAGTGGATGCTCAAGTGGCGGCTCGATGCCTATGGGCGCTGGCTGACCATGGCCGAGCCGAAATGGGCCAAGGTGGACTACGGCCCGATCGACTATCAGAACGTCTACTACTATTCGGCGCCGAAGAAGGCGCCACAATCGCTCGACGAGATCGATCCGGAGATTCTGCGCACCTACGAAAAACTCGGCATTCCGCTGCGCGAGCGCGAGGCGCTGCTCGGCATCCAAAAGGCGGAGGACGAAGTCGGCGAGGATGGCGAAGGCGGCAACGGCAACGGCTACCGCAAGGTCGCGGTCGACGCGGTGTTCGATTCGGTTTCGGTGGCCACCACGTTCCAGGCGGAACTGGCCAGGGCCGGCGTGTTGTTCATGCCGATCTCGGAAGCGATCCAGAAGCACCCCGACCTGGTGAAGAAATATCTCGGCACGGTGGTGCCGATCAGCGACAATTTCTTCGCCACGCTCAATTCGGCGGTGTTTTCCGACGGCTCGTTCGTCTATGTGCCGCCGGGGGTGCGCTGTCCGATGGAGCTGTCGACCTATTTCCGCATCAACGAGCGCAATACCGGCCAGTTCGAGCGCACCCTGATCATCGCCGACCGCGGCTCCTATGTGAGCTACCTCGAGGGCTGCACCGCGCCGGTGCGCGACGAGAACCAGCTGCACGCCGCCGTGGTCGAACTGGTCGCGCTCGACGACGCCGAGATCAAATATTCGACCATCCAGAACTGGTACCCGGGCGACGCCAACGGCAAGGGCGGCGTCTATAATTTCGTCACCAAGCGCGGCGATTGCCGCGGCAGGAACGCCAAGATTTCCTGGACTCAGCTCGAGACCGGCTCGGCGATCACCTGGAAATATCCGAGCTGCATCCTGCGCGGCGACAATTCGCGCGGCGAGTTCTATTCGATCGCCATCTCCAACGGCTATCAGCAGGTCGATTCCGGCACCAAGATGCTGCATCTGGGCAAGAACACGACGAGCCGCATCATCAGTAAGGGCATCGCCGCCGGCCACTCCAACAACACCTATCGCGGGCTGGTCACCGCGCACCGCCGCGCCACCGGCGCGCGCAACTTCACCAATTGCGATTCGCTTTTGATCGGCGATCAATGCGGCGCGCACACGGTTCCTTATATCGAGGCCAAGAATTCCAAGACCGTGTTCGAGCACGAGGCCACCACCTCGAAGATTTCCGAAGAAATGCTGTTCTACTGCCGCCAGCGCGGGCTGACGGCGGAGGAGGCCACCGCGCTGGTGGTCAACGGCTTCGTCAAGGACGTGCTGCAGCAACTGCCGATGGAATTTGCCGTCGAGGCGCAGAAGCTGATCTCGGTCTCGCTGGAAGGTTCGGTCGGCTAGGCTTGCGGTGCTCGATTGCCGGGCGTCGTTTGCCATGTACAACAGGCGCGCCGAGGTGGATATTCTGGCGCAGGCGCTCCTGAAAGCGCAGGAATTTTTGACATGATGGACGAAGCGAAAGCAGCTAGGACGGAAAGCGCTCCCCCGGCTGGAGCCGGCGGCGCTGGCGGCGCCGCGGCCGCCGCGGCCGCCGCCGATGCGGCGGAGCGGCCACCGACCATTCCAGCCGACGAGATGGCGCGCTTGAGCGACGAAATCGTTGCCGCGCTCAAGACCATCTACGACCCGGAAATACCTGCCGATCTCTACGAGCTTGGGCTGATTTACAAAGTCAAGATCGATGACGACCGCATGGTCACGATCGATATGACGCTGACGTCGCCGAACTGCCCGTCGGCGGCCGAGTTGCCGGGCCAGGTCGAGAACGCGGTCGCCGGCGTGTCCGGCGTGCGCGAAGCCAAGGTCAATATCGTCTGGGATCCGCCGTGGGACCCCGGTCGCATGTCGGATGAGGCGCGCACGGAGCTCAATATGTGGTGACGAATATCTTGTTGCGTTGCGCCGTGAACCCTGGCGCACTGGATAATATTAAATTAGTTCAGGTTTTTGAGCTGTCGCAAATTGCAGCTGACGCGTTGGCTCATACCGCGCGGCGCCCGGAGGATGAGACGATGGCCGCTCCCCCCGCCGAGATTCCAAGTCATGTGGCTCACCGATACCGCCGAACGCATCAAGGCGGTGATGGCGAAAGCCGAACGCCCGATCGCGGTGGCGCGCGTCGGCGTCAAGAACGGCGGCTGCGCCGGCATGAGCTACTGCATGGAATACGCCGAAAAGAGCGATCCGCTCGACGAGGTGATCGAGCACAAGGGCGTGCGCATGCTGATCGATCCCAAGGCGGTGATGTTCCTGCTCGGCACCGAGATGGACTACAAGGTGGAGAAATTGTCGGCGCAATTCATCTTCAACAATCCGAACCTGACCGCGGCGTGCGGCTGCGGCGAATCGGTCCAGCTCGAGCCGGCGAGCGAAGCGTCGTAGCGCGGACTTGCGTTACATCGCAATACGGGCTTACCTTTTGCCAAAGATATATCTTCACGGAGAGCAAAAATGGCGGCTCCATCATCATCGGGTGTGGCCGAAGCCGACCTCCGCCTGGCTGCGCTCGCGCTCATCGCCGAGGCGCCCCGTCACGGCTACGAGATCATCAAGTTGCTCGAGGAGATGACGGCCGACTGGTACTTGCCAAGTCCCAACACCGTCCATCCGATGCTGGCCAATCTTGCGGAGGCGGGCTATCTGACCGCGTCCCCCGCCCCCCCGCGGCTTTACACGATCACCGAAGACGGCCGCGCCTTTCTCCAGCAGAACCGCGATCTTGCCGATGCCGTCCTCAACCGCATGACTGCGCTCGGCGAACGCGTCAGGCGCTGGCGGCGGGCCCTCGGAACCGATAAGCCGAAGGAACCGGACGAGGGCGGAGAAAGTCTAGTGGATATCCTCGCCCGCGCGGCCAACGATTTGCAGCAGCGAAAATAAAAAATCTTGCTCACAGTCGCGTCGCCTCTCGCCGCCTACATCATGCGGTAATTGAGGTCGAACATGATCCACAGCGTGCCGCCGACCACAATGAAGAGCACGACGGCGGCGAAGCACAGCGCGATCAGTTTGTTCTGCGACGACGGTTTCAAGTCGAGGTGCAGAAAAAACCGCAGGTGGACGACGACCTGAGTGATCGCAGCAGCGCCGATGACGACAAAAATCTGTATCGGCCGCAGCGTGCGAGCGGCGACGAGGCCGAATGGAATCGCGGTCAGCACCAGCGCTAGAACGAAGCCGACCAAGTAGGGCTTAATCGTGACTTCCACGCCGTGCGGCGAGGTCGGCATTTTAGACAATTGCGGCGGGGTCGGCATGCTAGAGAATCCCCGGCAGGTAAACGACGGAGAAGATGCCGATCCAGACGATATCGAGGAAATGCCAGAACAGGCCCAGCCGGCAGAGGCGGGAGACGACGAATGGGTTCAGCCCGCGCCACACGATCTCGCATCCCAAGAGGACGATCCAGACCAGGCCGACGCTGACGTGAGTGCCGTGGGTGCCGACCAGCGTGAAGAAGGCCGAGAGAAAACCGCTGCGCCACGGGCCGGCACCGGCGACGGCCATGCCGTAGAATTCCGAAATCTCCATGGCGACGAAGCCGAGTCCGAGCAGGAACGTCACGCTCAGCCAGGCCAGCGTGCGCCCGCGTTGCCCGGCTGCGATCGCAACGCTGGCAAAACCGAAGGTCGTGCTGCTTGCCAGCAGCAGCATGGTTTGCGCAAAGGTGTGCGGGAGCCGGAACAACGTGTGCCCGCCAGGCCCGTCCGCGGTGTTATGCGACATCACCACAAAGGTCGCGAACAGCAACGCGAAGATGATCGCGTCGCTCATCAGGCAGATCCAGAAGCCGTACGCCTTTTCGTCGATGGCGCGTTCGGCCTCTTCGGCTTCGGTTTCCTCGCCGGGGCCGGCGGTGATGACGGCGGCGGTCACGTCGGCGCCCCGGGTGCGAGTGCGGGGGCCATGGTGCGGCGGTTCTCGATCGCTTCGACTTCGCTCGCCGGGATGCGGCGCTGGGCATGATCACGGAAAGTCTGCGACAGCACCGCAGCGAACATGCCGAGCCCGCCGACGGCGGCCAGCCACCAGATTTGCCAGATCATCGCAAAGGCGAAGACGAACGACATCGCTCCAAGCACGACGCCGGCGCTGCTGTCGCCGGGCATGATGATGTCGTGGAAGCGGGCGGGTCTGTGGCCCGCCGTCCCCGCCTGCTTCATGGCCCACCATGCATCGATGCCGTGCACGTGTGGCACGACGGCGAAATTGTAGGCCGCCGGCGGCGAGGCGGTCGCCCACTCCAGCGTCCTGCCGTTCCACGGATCGCCGCTCGAGACTGCAAGCGCGGCGCGGTCGCGGATGCTGACGGCGAGCTGAATGGCAAGGAAGGTGATGCCACACAGGATGAAGAGGGCGCCGAATTCGGCGACGATGAGATACGGCTGCCAGTCGGCGGCATAGTAGCGCTCGAGGCGCTGCGGCATGCCCATGAAGCCGAGAATATAAAGCGGCGTGAAGGCCAGGTAGAAGCCGACGATCCAGGCCCAGAAGGCCCGCCGGCCCCATTTTTCCTCGAGCCGAAAGCCGAACGCCTTGGGGAACCAATACTGGTAGCCGGCCAAATAGCCGAACAGCGCGCCGGGGATCATGATATTGTGGAAGTGCGCCACCAGGAAGGTTGTATCGTGCATCAGATAGTCGACCGGCGCTACCGCGAGCAAAACGCCGGTCATGCCGCCAATGACGAACGTTACGATAAAGCCGAGCGTAAACAGCATCGGCACGGAAAATTGCACCCGGCCGCGATACATCGTGAATAACCAGTCGAAAATCGTCACGCCTGTCGGCACGGCGATGAGCGGGGCCATTCTACCAAAGAAGGCGTTCACATCGGGGCTGGCGCCCATGGTGAAGAAATGGTGCAGCGAGACGCCGAGCGAAAGCACGGTGATGGCCGCAGTCGCGTAGATCAGCGACTCGTAACCGACCAATCGCTTGCCCGAGAACGTCGCCACGACTTCGGAATAGACGCCAAACGCCGGCAAAATCAGGATGTAGACTTCGGGATGGCCCCAGATCCAGAACAGGTTGATATAGTTCATTATGTTGCCGCCGTCGCCATTGGTGAAAAAGTGCATGCCGAGATAGCGGTCGAGACCAAGCAGCGCGGCGGCAACGGTCAAAGCCGGGAAGGCGAACACCATCAAGATGCTGGTACACAGCGCCGTCCATGTGAACAGCGGCATCATCATCAGCCGCATGCCGGGGGCGCGCCGCTTGACGATCGTGACGAGGAAATTGATCCCGGTCAGCATCGAGCCGACGCCGCTGACCAGGATCGCCCAGATCCAGTAATCGACGCCGACGCCCGGACTGAACTGCGCTTCCGAGTAGGGCGGGTAAGCGCTCCAGCCAGCGGTGGAAAACTTGCCGATGACGAGCGAGATCATAACCAAAGCGGCGCCGGACGCGGTCAGCCACAGGCTCACCGCGTTCATGAACGGGAACGCCACGTCGCGCGCACCGATCTGCTGCGGAACGACGACGTTGAACAGACCGACCAGGAACGGCATCGCCACGAAGAAGACCATGATGGTGGCGTGGGAAGTGAAAATCTGATCGAAATGGTCCGGCGGCAGATAGCCATGCGAGTCGAGTGCGACCGCCTGCTGGGTCCGCATCATCATGGCATCGATGAAGCCGCGCACCAACATGATCAGCGCCAGCGTCACGTACATGATGCCGATCTTCTTATGGTCGAAGCTCGTCAGCCATTCGGCCCACAGATGGCGCCATTGGCCGAGCCAGGTGATGAGCGCAACCACGCCAAGTACGCCGAACACGATGATCAGCGCGCCGCCCATGGCGATGCCACTATAAAACGGCAGGGCGTCAATCGTCAGCTTACCGAGCATATCAGTAGTCTTCGGACAGGGGTGCTATCGCGATTTGTGTTGGAATTTGCGTGATGCATTCTCCGGCATTTCCAGAGTACCGAGTCAGGCCGCGAGGTCAATTGGCTGTATTAGCTCGAACTCGATCTGACAGTCGGTGCCTGGAGCAGCTTCCGGTCGCATTCACTCATAGCCTGCGTGCCTGAAATAATTGCGCGCTTCGCGGGCGGTCAGCGCGCACAGGAACCTGCCGATTCGTCGGCGCAGGCGGGGAATTGTGCGTTCCGCCGCCTTGCGCGGGGACGCCTTGAGCTTGCTGAACGGCATCGCGATGAGGTTGAGGTCGCGCCAGTATTGCGGCGGATAGCGAAGTGCAGCGCGGCGCCTCGCGCTGACGCCCCAAGCCGTTCATTTCACCTGCCGGAGCCGCGAAACGCGCTGGAGCCCCGCGCGGCGGCGGGCACGCGGTCGCAGCAAAGCGCTAGCGTCTCAGACGGTCGCCGGCGCCTTCGTGGCGACGCCTTTGTCCTTGAGCAGGGACTGCAGCTCGCCCGACTGGAACATTTCGCGGATGATGTCGCAGCCGCCGACGAATTCGCCCTTGACGTAAAGCTGCGGGATGGTCGGCCAGTTGGAATAGGTCTTGATGCCCTGACGCAGTTCGTCGTTCTCGAGCACGTTGAGACCCTTATAGGCCACGCCGAGATTATCGAGGATCTGCACGACCTGGCCAGAGAAGCCGCACATCGGAAACTGCGGCGTGCCCTTCATGAACAGCACCACCTCGTTTCCCTTGACCTCGTTGCCGATGAACTGATCGATGGCCATTCTCGTCTTCCTTGCTGGGCAGCGGAGAAAACCCTGCCGCGCCGAATCCCATCCGCTCGCCGTGCAATATATGTAGCGCAAAACGGGCGCAAAGCCCATGTCTCGGATTTCACGGTCAAATGGCCCGGGCTTCGCCCAGCTTGACGCCGCCGAACGGGCTTATCGGAGAATGCGATTCCAGGAATGACCCAGCCGGAGAACGGCGCAGCCGTTCGGATCGGGCGGCCTTAGCGCTCCGGCCGGCGCTCCCACCGCAACGGACACCTCCGTTTATGGGGCACGCGCCTCGTGCTGATCGAGCAGCAGCAACGACGACAACGCCCTCCGCGGCTTGATCAGATCGGCCAGTGTATATCCGTCCAGGACAGCGAGAAACGCGTGAATCGCATCGTGCAACACGCCGCGCAACACGCAGACGCGCTCGATCCGGCAATAACCGCGCTGCCCCAGACAGCCGATAACATCGAGCCTGTCCTCGGTCTCGCGCACCACTTGGCCGATATTGATATCGCGCGGCGGGCGACGCAGGCGGATGCCGCCGCCGCGACCGCGCACGGTATCGAGATAGCCCCTCTGACTGAGATCGCTCACGACCTTCATCAAATGCTGCTTTGAGATGTCGAAGCTTTCCGCAATATCGTTGATCGTTATCAGTTCGCCGTCCGCGACCGCGACGTGAATCAAGACGCGCAGAGCGTAATCGGTATGAAGCGTCAGCCGCATTTTTCTTCTCCGTAAGGCCGGGTCCGGCCGCCGATAGCGCCGATCCGCCGCGGTTATGGGGCTTAAGAGCACGCACCGCAAGCTTGAGTGGTGCCTTAATTTGCAGCGTTATTGCCCAAGTTTGCGGCAAACTCTATCAGGCTTAAAAAAGCACGCAAAGCACGCGCTGCAAGCCTGGGTAGTGCCTCAATTTGAAGCGCCGCTGCCCAAGTTTGCGGCAATTTCGTCGTCGATTGCCGTAATATTCCTTGATTGCCGTCGCCCGCATAATATAATGCCTGCAAAATACGTCTTTATGGGGGAGGGATCGTGAAGCCGTCGCGCGTCATCTCGGTTGCTCTTACCGTCCCGATCATGAGTGCCGCCGCGGTTCGGTTTTCTCCGCGCCAGCCATCAAGAAACGGCTGATGGGAGCGGAAACGATGGAGTGGCGCCATGAGCATGCGACATTAATTCCCGCCGAATATGCAAAAATTCCAGCCGAACAGGCAAACCCTGGCCTGAGCCAGACCGGCATGGTGGTTCATGATGTCGGTCTTTTTAGGGATGCTCTCCTAGCTCAATGCGCAGCCGGTCTGGCCGCCTCAGGTTACCGGCTGGGCGGCGTCGTCCAGTCAAACGCGCACCGGCGTGGTCGACGTCGATGCGATATGTACGTGAAGGACCTATTGGGCGGTGACGAAATAAAGATCTCGTTGGACCGTGGTAACGAAGCGAGGGGTTGTCGCCTTGATCCGGACGCTTTCGCGCGCATCGACGCATGGGTCGAGCGCGCGGTGCTCGAACGCGTCGATCTGCTGATCATCAATAAGTTTGGCAGGGAAGAAGCCCATGGCCGGGGACTGCGACCGGTCATCGCCGAGGCTCTGATTGCCGAAATCCCCCTGGTGATCGGTGTCTCCACGCAAAATCTTCGCGACTTTCTGACTTTCGTCGGGGACGCAGCCACACGTCTAAGGCCCGACATCCAGGTAATTACGGCGTGGTGCCGGAGTGCGATTGAGCGTGGGGCTCACCATCGATTGCAGCCGCGGCTGTCATCGGTGCAAGCATAAGGGAGGACGAAATGGCGGATTATGTGACGGATCCCGGCACCTACGTCGGCGAGCCGGTTGTGGATTACGTCAGGGCGCCGCAGTTGGTTCAGACGATGATCGAGACTGGGGCATCGAAGAAAGACCTCTCGGCGGGACAGATCTTCGTGCGCGGGATGTATGGCGGATCCTTGCTCGCCTTTGCAACCGGCATTGCGTTCTTCGCGGCCGCTCAGGGCGTCCCGACGGTCATCGCGGGGCTGCTCTTCCCGGTCGGGTTTATCATCATCAACACACTCGGAGTCGACCTGATCACCGGCTACTTCGCGTTGGTGCCGCTGGCATTTATCCATCGGCGTATGACCTTCGGACAACTCTTGCGCACCTGGTGGTGGGTCTGGCTTGGGTGTTTGGTCGGTTCCCTGGTGTACGACCTGATGATTTGGAGCGCGCTAACGCTAAACGGGGCGACCGCCGATACAACCGGTCTGGGCGCCTTCATAATCAAGGTTGCCACCGCGAAGACGACCCACTACGAGGAGTTCGGCATGGCCGGAGCGTTCGCGGCGCTCGTCAAGGGGATGCTGTGCAATTGGATGGTGACCTTGGGGGTCGTGCTGCCGTACGCCACCCGCTCGATGATCGGCAAAACGATCGTGACGTTCGTACCGATCTACATGTTCTTTGCGATGGGCTACGAACACATGGTGGTCAACCAGTTCATCATCCCGACTGCGATGTTGCTCGGCGCCCCGATCACACAGTACGACTTCTGGGTCGGAAACCAGGTCCCGGTGACGATCGGCAATTTCCTCGGTGGGTTCTTGTTCACCGCCGCCGCACTCGGTTATGTCTTCTACACGAAGCCGACTAAGTAGCCGGTTCCGCCGCTGACGCGACCCTCCCGGGCGTAAGACCGGGAGGGCGAACCTTCATGCGAAATCGACGCTAAGGGTGCTGGGAATCGCGATGCGCGGCAGCCTAAACGCAGCGCAGCCGAAAAGCGGCCGAGTCCATGGAGGCACCGTAACGCATGCCGCTCAGCGAGTACGATACCAAAGAAGCTCTGCGGGATGCCACCGATTGGCTGGTAGCATCGGAACTTCCCGGCAGCGCCGCGGCTTGTGAAGGCATTGCAGATACGATTCCGCTGGTCATGATGGGGGTGATCGAACTCGACGATTTGGATGACTTGGCGGCGATCGTCGAGGAGCACGGGCGAGCGGTGCACGATGCCGCTGTGCCGGAGGACGTGCAGCACGCCCAACTCAAAGAGGCAGTAAAGGCCGCGTTCGATTACGTGCGTTCGCTTCGGCGCGATGCCGCGCGATGAAGCGAGCCGAACGGCCGCTCTTTCCGTTACATCGCACCAAGGACGAAGATCGTGCTCGCGCAGACGACGCACTTGCCTTCGAGTGCCGGACCGGTGCGCTTGCGACGGGCGTTCATGGCGTGCTCTCCAAAAAATTGGAGCTTCGCCCCCAAACCCCCAAAGCGACAAGAGAAATCAGTGACAAGAGGCAAGGAACAAAGATTTAAGGTGCAAGCGTCCGAGCGACCCGGAAACCGAGGTAGTTGAGCCGGTAGTCGGGGGAGAACCAGTAGCGGGCCGCCGAGCGGAGGAAGGCAGGAGCGATGAGCCAGGACCCGCCGCGCACGACACGGCTAGAACAGTTAGCGCCGTCGATCCAAGCCGAGCCGTCCACCGGCGCGCCGCTGTAGGTGTCGTGGTAGCAATCCTCCGTCCACTCCCGGACATTGCCCACCATGTCATAGAGACCGAACCCGTTAGCGGCAAACGAGCCGACCGGCGCGGTTTGCCTGGCGTCCCATTGGCTGCCACAGGCGTGGCAGTTGGCATTGTTCGTGCCGACGGCATTGCCCCACGGATAGGCCGTCTGTGTCCCGGCGCGCGTCGCATATTCGTATTCGGCCCCCGAGAGCAGCCGATACGACTTGCCGGTCTTTTTCGACAGCCAAGCAACGTAAGCTTTGGCATCGTCCCAGGAAACGTTGATCACCGGGCGGCGGCCACGGCCCCAGCCTTCATCGGAGGGCTTGTAGCCGTTGCAGCCGCCATCGGCCGCGCACGCATCCCATTCGTCGAAGGTCACCTCAAACCGGCCGACTGCAAATTGTCGAGCAATCGTGACCGTATGTTGCGGGCTTTCTTCGGCAGAATGCCCCGGCTCGCTTGTCGGCGATCCCATCGTGAAGCTCCCGGCCGGCACCACCATCATCTCCGGGCAATTCGCACATTCCTTAAACGTGTCCTTCGGCTTCAGCGCCTTCTCCTGCATCGGCGATAGCGGTGCTGCCTGGGTCGACGCGGCGGGTGTCAGTATCGGCGTCACCTGGGCAGGCGGCGTCTGGACCACGGGACCGGGCGCTGCCGGCATTGTGAGACATACGGTGATTGCGACGCCAAGCACGCACCGCCCAACTAACGATGTCAGCACCGGCACAGTGCGCCGCCGCCGGCCGACATCCTCCCCGGCGCGGTGCTTCGCCGCCGACACATCGCGCGAAAGGCCAACGCGCGAACCGTGGATGCCATCTGCACCGCAATCGGCGACATCCTCCGGGCGTTCACGCCCGAAGAATGCGCCAACTACTTCACCTAAAATCATCATGCTCTAAGCGTCGATCTCGCTGAGTTTGGCGGTAGCGATGTTTGAATTGACCGATATCGCATCGGTGGCGTCACCCGAAGGAATGGCTTCATTGTACGGTTTTGCATGCCTGAAGCCGACGCGCGAAAACGCGATGTAGAACGCGGCGACGTTCATCAGCGCCCAGATGGCAAAGCCGAAGGTGTAGCCGCCCAGAAGATTCTTGCTGGCGGCCAGGGTGACCGTCATGGTGAAGCCGCAGGCCGCGCCGGCGGCCTTGGCCACCCCGCTGACCGCGCCGACGTGCCGGGGGAAGTAGACCGGGATCAGCTTGACGACCGCTGCCGCGGCGGCGCCGGCCAGCAGCGCAAGCCCATAAATGGCGAACAGCTCGACGTTCAATGAAATCTGCATGGCCATGACCAGGGCCAGAACGACCATAATGCCGAACAGCCGGCCCAGGATTCTCAGGGCATCGAAACGGTCGGCCAGCCAGCCGCCCAGCGGCCGGGTGATGGCGACGCAGACCACCAGCAGCGGGGTGTACACCATGGACGCGCGGACGGCATCCGCATGCCACAGGTCGACCAGATAGGTCGGCATTGCCGACGCGAAGAAGGTGAGGGTGCCGAAGGACACCCAGTAAAGGTAGGCCACCAGCCATACCACCACGCCCGAACGGTACACGGCGACGATTTCACGCACCGAAACGCCTTTGTGCTGCTTGTACGGCGAATCGGACGTAAAAAACCAGTAGACCAGCGCCATCAACAGTGTGGAAACGCCGAAGATCGGGAATATCAGGCGCCAGCCGTCCGGGCCGTCCAGGACGCGGGTAATCGCATGCCAAACTCCAGCATGCGCTGACGGACTGGCAAGGAAAGTGACCACCATCATGCCGACGGTGATTCCGACATTGCCCAGAGCAAAGATGCCAAGGGCTGTACCCTGCTTCGATTTGGGGTACCAGGACGATACATGAGCGTTGCCGACCACGAAGCTCGCGCCTCCGAGTCCGAGCAGCGACCCCAGAAGCAGAAAGGAGTAGTAGCCCTGGGCGAAGAGCCCGGAAAACAGGGGAATGGCGAGGCCCAGAAGCAAAAGCGTGAAAACCGTCCGGCCGCCGAACTTGTCGGTCAAGACGCCGAGCGGGATGCTGACGGCGGCCGCGAAAAAGGGCTCCATCGCAGCCAGCACGAGCACCTGAGTGGCGCTGAAATTGTACCACTTAATCAGAAAGGGGGCGAGCGCGGAAAACATTCCCCAAACCGCAAAGCCGAGCGAAAACGCCAGGAACGATATCAACAAAACCCTGGGGTTGCCCGGCGGATCGGTTGTCACATCAACCTCGACAACTGGATTTTCCACGGCTCCTCCTACAAAAAGATATATTTATTTGCTCGCAATGGCGAGCGGAGAAACGCGATTCAAGTCGAACGGCACCGCGGTCCAACTGCCGCGGAATCCTGGCCGCGCCGGCAAAATCGCTCCTCATCGGAATTCTCGGCGGCCATTCGCGGAGTGGAGCGCAGGGATCAGACTACCGGCAAGGCTCTGAATGAGCCCAACGAAGGTCGTCGCCCAAGCCAGCAGGGCCACGTAAACGAACACGCGAGCGATGGGGAGCAGAAAGTTCAGACTCATGGCGTGCGCCATCTCGAAGGTGCAGGCGGCGTACATGCCGAGCGGAAACACCGCGCCCCAATACAGCGGCTCGTACCAGAGCCATTTCCTACACAGAAGCCGCCAAACGCCCAGGATGAAGAGCATCGGGATCCACCAGGTTCCGGTCGCCCAATAGAAGATCGTGAACCCCTTGAGAAAGGGGAGCAGCGTCTCAAGGAACGGCGCATCCACGGCATTCTCAATCAAGACCGAACCGGCGAGCGTCGAAATGGCCATCGCTCCCATGTTGATCCAGTACGAGGACGAGAAATCGGCTGGCGAGAACTTGAAAAACGTGTAGCGATAGAAGATCAGCGAGATCATCCAGATGTACATCATCCCGCCCCACAGCCACATCGACAGGGCGACGAAATTGATATGGAGGCGGATGGGCTGCTCGAAATGTCGCGACATGAGCGCGCTCAACAACGCGATTGATTGCGTCGCGACAACTGCAAGCAACCACGCCCCGGTAATCCCCTGATCGATCGTCGGCTTGGTCTGCTTGATCGTCAGGGTAGTGAAAATCCCGTAGGTCAGGACGATCCAGAGGACAAGACCAAAAAACCAGAGCGCCAAGGCGACGTCATACCCGCCAGTGAGTATCAGTTGATTTCCCATTACGCTCGTGGCAGCCACTGCAGAGAAGAATCCCGGCCCCGACTGATGATCCGTCAAGTCGTCAACCATTGCTCGGCGGTAGCGCAAGAGCCGCCACGAGGTGAGAAACCAGAGCAGCAGATATTGCCCCGCGTTCAGCCACAGGAGGACAGCGGAAATCGTGTGGAACTCCGCGCGGTCCGAGGCGATGGAGACGATCCCTGTGGCCATGACCAAGGCGAAATAGGCCGGTGAGAGGCCCCGGACTCCTTCCGCCAGCCAGTTCATGAATGGGAAGCTTCCGCCCTGCGCATAAATTCGCCGGCGCACCCGCGCATCACCCGCTGGATTACCACGTGCATCCAATCGTTCATCTCCGGTGAACTAGAGAAGGAGGACGAAGACGATCGGAAAGCAGAAGCCGCCGAGGACGCCCGCAAGACCGCTGCCGATCACGCTCCCGGCCTAGAGGCCGCTTTCGTCGACCAAGATATGTGGGCGAGAGATCATGGACACACCCGTACGCTGGAGCCTACCAACTTGGCGAAAGCCTACCGGCCACGCACAAGGGGCCAGCTCTTGAGACAATTCTCATCGCCGGAGCATTGCCTCGTAGGCCGCACTCGATCTTCACGTCTATTAGTGTTCGGCCACCGGCCGCCGCGCAGGGTAGTTTCTGATCACGAGCTGATAGGGCCGCCACAAATACCAGAACGGGAACATGATCAGATGCACCAGCCGCGAGAACGGGAACAGGGCGATCACCAGGAATCCGTTGAGCATGTGCAGCTGGACCACCCAGGGCAAGGACGAGACGTACTGGGTCTGGGGATTTAGGCTCACCAACGAGACAAGCCACGGTACGGCCGTGTCGATATACCAGTCGGCGCCCCAGCGGTAGACCAGCGAAACATAGAAGCCGAGCGCCACCTGCACCAGCAGCACTGCCAGCAGCGCCCAGTCGACGGTGCTGGTTACGGCGCGGATGCGCTCGTAGCTGAAGCGGCGCACGAACAGTACGCACAGCCCGAACAGCGCGGCCAGCCCGAACGCGTAGCCCAGTATCTCAATCGTATATAGGGCGGTCGGCGTAGCGGTGATAGCCGCCCACATGCCGGGCATAAGGAACCCTAGCAGGTGCGCCAGCAAAACGATGACGATGCCGTAATGCCACGGCACCGAGCCCCAGAACAGAGTGCGGTTTTCCAGAAGCTGCGAGGACAGGGTGGAGTAGGAGAAGCGATCGTGGCGGTAGCGGTAGACGCCGCCGACGACCGCCAGCACGACCGCCACGTACGGAAAACCCGCGAACAGGACGATGTCACTCATGGCAGGTGCCTCCTCACGCTCGCAAACCTAGCAGGTCGTCTGGGACGACCTCGGCGAGCGGTTTGAAAACCTTGAATTGCTGACGCCCGGCTTGCGTCCAGAACACGACGTGCGTTTCGACCGGCGGGCAGCTGGGATCGGAACAGGGGAGCTCCGACACCATGATGGTTTCGTCGTCGCCGAGATTGAAATGCTCGCGCGTCCAGGTACGAACGCGTTCTTGCTCGGCAGAGAGGCCGGGACTTTTCTTCGTCAAGCCGACATGCAGCAGAAGACGCAGCGCCTCGAGCGCCTCATGGTAGGGGTGCGCGCGTTTTTCGGCGGCATCCTTGTCGTAATCTTCGCTCATCGCCAGCAGGAAGCCAGGGCCAAGCTGGTCGCCCTGGCTCTGGCCCTTGAGCTGCTTGCGGTCTTCGCGATCGTCGATCTTCGCGCGTTCTATGCCGGTGTGGCCGTCGATATCAATCGGCCCGTCGTGCTGGTGGGCGTCGGATTCGGGCTTGGTCGTCATGCGCTCGAGCGCCGGCAGCAGTCCCCGGCTCAGTAGTTCGTCGATTTCCTCCCCGCCCTTGCTGTGGGAAACAAAGCGCAGCACGATCGACAGCCGGTCGGGAATTTCACTGGCGTCCGCTTCGAATCCCTCGGCGCGATAGGCTTTCTTGAGCCCGACCAGGAAGCTGCTACGTTTGTAGTTCTCGCCGAACAGCTGATAACCCACATACGGATGGCAGATCGAGTTCAGGTCAAAAAAGCCGCTGTAAAACTCCTGAAGCTTGCCGAGCGAGGTCTCCTCGGCGAAGCTGCGGAAGCGGTCCAGCATCGCGGCCGCCTCCGGTTGCGCCGCGCCGATCAGCGCGGCGCATTCGGCCGCTTTGCGCGCCAGTCCCGGGGCCGGATAATCGAGGATGTCGGCAAACAGCCCCAAGACCGCCGCACGGCGCGAAAAGAGGATCTCTGCGCGGTTCGAAAAGCGACTCATGGTCCTCTACGGGGATCGGTGTGATAGCCGACGCCCTCTTCACCTTTGCGAACCGGGTAGTTGCGCGAGATCGGATCGAGCGAGGGAAACATAGACTCGACTGCCGTCTCGCGCTCCATGGCCGGAACCACGAAGCGCTCTTCGAAGGTGGGCAGCGAGGTGAGCCGCCAGATCGCCTCTACCTCGGCCGCATTAGTCTTGCCGTCGGCGAGCGCCCTTTCCACCTCCTCCGCAGGTATATCCCCCTTCACCTTCTTGGCGCGCATGAATACGCGCACCGCGACCAGCTTGCGATAGACGTCGCGGATGATGTCTTCATTGCCCCCCGACAACAGGCTCGCCATATAGCGCAGCGGGATGCGCGATCTTTCGAGCGAGCTCATCAACGGCCCCAATCTTGCGTCCGAGGCCACGTTGTCGTAGACGCCGTTGCCCGTCTTGGCGAGCACCGGGCCCAGCGGCGGCACGTAGAAGAGCATGGGCAGAGTGCGGAACTCCGGATGCAGCGGCAGCGCGAGTTTCCACTTCTTGACGAACTGGTAGACGGGCGACCTTTGCGCCGCCTCGATCTTCAAATCGGGAATCCCGCACGCCTTGGCGGCCGCGATCACCTCCGGGTCGAAGGGGTCCTTGATCACGTCGCGCTGCGCCTGCACCAGCTTGTCTTGCGGCGCCTTGGCCGCCTCCTCGATGGCGTCTGCATCGTAGAGCAAGAGGCCGATATAGCGGATACGCCCCACGCATGAGTGGAAGCACGCCGGAGGCTGCCCGCTTTCGAGGCGCGGATAGCACAGGATGCACTTCTCGGCCTTGCCGGTCGACCAGTTGAAGTAAGTTTTCTTGTAGGGGCAGCCCGAGATGCACATGCGCCAAGCGCGGCATCGATCCTGGCTGACCAGCACCACGCCGTCCTCGCCGCGCTTATAGATCGCCCCTTGCGGGCAGGCCGCCACGCAGCCCGGATTGAGACAATGGTTGCAGATACGCGGCAGGTAGAAAAAGACGGTACGGTCGATCTCCTGAATCTGGCGCATTTCCTCCTCGGAGGCGCCGTCGAAGTTCGGATCGTTGTTGGCGTAGACCTGCGAGCCGCCCAGGTCGTCGTCCCAGTTCGGCCCCGCCTCGATGGTGTCCATGTACTTGCCAGTAACCATCGAGATGGCGCGCGCGGTGGGCTGGTCGTCGCCTTCAGGCGCGTTGAACAGATTCTGGTAGTCGTAGGTCCAGGGTTCAAAATAGTCGTCGAGCTGGGGCAGTACGGGGTTATAGAAGATGTTGCTCAGCGTTCCCCATTTGCCCTGCAGGCGCAGCCGCAGCTTCTTTTGCTTCTTCCCGTCGACCACCCAGCCGCCGCGGTATTTGGTCTGGTCCTCCCAACGTGTCGGGTATCCCGTACCCGGCTTGGTCTCCACGTTGTTCCAGTACATGTACTCGGTGCCCTTGCGGTCGGTCCAGATGTTCTTGCACGCAATGGTGCAAGTGTGGCAGCCGATGCACTTATCCAGGTGAAAGACCATCGCAACTTGAGATCGGATCTCCATGGGTAGTCCTCCTTCGATCCTGCGCCTTGGTTCCTATGCCTTGCCGCATCCCGCGGTCGCCGGGGCATCGCGTATGGACACGATACAAACCTCGAACTCGAGCGTCATCCCGGCGAGTGGATGATTGGTATCGACCAGCACGAAGCCGTTTTCTTCGTCGACCTCGGTGATCATCACGTTCTCCACGCGGTGGCCATCCTCGCTATGGGCGAGAAAACACATCCCCGCTTCGACTTGGTCCGCGCCGCCAAACGTCTCGGCGGGCACGCGCTGCTGCAACGCCTTGTCGCGCGCGCCGTAAGCCTCCTCGGGCGGCAGGATCACCACGAGGCGGTCGCCCTCCACCTTGCCCTCGAGGGCGCGTTCGAGAGCGGGCAGCAGCCGCCCGCTGCCGTGCAGATACTGCAGCGGCTCGTCGCCCCAGATCGCCGAACGGATGTGACGGATCGCGCCGTTGGTGCGCAGCGTGTAGTTGATGGTCACGTACTTTCCGACACCGACTCGCGCCGGCGCGCTGACTTGCGCCGGCGTGTGTTCGTGCGAATGAGTCGCGCCGCCAACCACAACTACCATTCCAGCTTCTCCATTTTACGCACGACGACATGGGTATCGCGCGTCATGATCCCGGTGGGGCCCCAGTAGTTGAAGCCGTAAGTGAACTGGGCGTAGCCGCCCGCCAGATACACCGGGTTGATGCGGGTGCGCGTCACGCTGTTGTGTCCGCCGGCGCGCCGCCCCCCGCGCTCCTGCGATTTCGGGATGTACACCGTGCGCTCGACCGCGTGATAGTACATGCAGGTACCCGGCTGGATCCGGCGGCTCACATTGGCGCGGGTCACTATCACGCCGTTGTCATTGTAGACCTCGACCCAGTCGTTATCCTCGATGCCGACCCGCGCGGCGTCTCTATCGTTGATCCACACCGGATCCATGCCGCGCGACAGCAGCAACATGCGGTGGTTGTCCTTGTAGGTGGAGTGGATGTTCCATTTGCCGTGCGGCGTGATGTAGTTCAACACCAGGGAGCGGTCGTCGACCCGGCTTTTCACGATGTCGCCGGTCTTGCGCGGCTCGAGCTTGGGCTTGTAGGTCGTTATGTGCTCGCCGAAGTCCAGATACCAGGGGTGGTCGACGTACAGCGTTTGCCGGCCGGTGAGCGTGCGCCAGGGCACCAGCCGCTCGACTTGCATGCACCAGGCGGAGTAGGCGCGGCCGTCGTTGACCATGCCGGACCAGACCGGGCTGATGAGTAGGCGCTTCGGCTGGCGCGTGATGTCGCCGAAGTTCATAGTGACGTCGCGCACCCCGTCGGCAAGGTCGGTGAGCGGGAGGCCGACGCGCTCCTCTTCATGATGGAACGCCTGCCAGCAAACCTCGCCGTTGGTCTCGGGCGAGGTCGCCAGCAGAGTGTTGCACGCGTCCAGCACGTCCTCGAGGCTCGGATAACGTTTGCCGCCCCACTCGACGCAGCGCATGTGCCTCGGGTCGGGCATCGGCATAACCGGATTCTCGAGCATCTGGTCGTACTGTGCCTTGATCGAGTAGGTCACCCCGTTAGCGGAGAGGCCGTCTTGGCGCGCCAGCGGCCCGAACGAGATGAATTTGTTGTACAGGTTCGCGTAGTCGCGCTCGACCACCCGCAGATGCGGCATGGTCTTGCCCGGCACCGGCGCGCACTCGCCCTCGGCCCAGTCAAGCACCTGCGGCTGCGCCAGTTCGTCAGGCGTGTCGTGCTGGAGCGGCGCGGCGACCAAGTCGCGCACCGGCTTGGGAAAGGCGAGCGGCGCCATGTCGCTCACCTTGCGCGCGAGCAGCTTGAAAATATCGTAGTCCGTTTTGGATTCCCACACCGGCGGCACCGCCTGCCCGAGCGGATGTATGAACGAGTGCAGGTCGGTCGAGTTGAGATCGTTCTTCTCGTACCAGAAGGCAGCCGGCAGCACGATGTCGGAGTAAAGCGCCGAGGTATCCATGCGGAAATTGATGTCGACCACCAGGTCAAACTTTCCGCGCGGCGCCGGTTCGCGATACTGCACCTTGGTCGTCTTGCCCTTGGCGCGGTCGGAAGCGATGGCGTTGTCGTGCGTCCCGAGGTAATGGCGCAAGAAGAACTCGGCCCCCTTGGCGCTCGACTGGATGGCGTTGCCGCGCCAGATGAACCACACCCGCGGCCAGTTCTCGTCGGCATCGAGATCCTCGATGGCGAAGCGCAGCTTCTTGCTGCTGAGCTGCTCGACGACGCGCCCAACGATCTCGCTTTCGGTCTTCGCGCCGGCGCGCTCGGCCTCGGCCACGATGTCGAGCGGATTGCGGTTGAAATGCGGGGCCATAGGCATCCAGCCCAGGCGCACCGCCTTTGCCAGAAGGTCGATAGCATGGCCCTTGGCCCAGCGCGGCTTTGGACTCGTCAGGCCGTACTCGGTGAACTCCTGCTCGTAGCGCCACTGACAGCTATTGGCGTAATGCCAGGTCGGCGACTGCACGAGCCGCGGCGGCTTGACCCAGTCGCGGGCGAAGGCGATCGTGCCCCAGGGTGCAAGGGGGGCAAGCTTTTCCTGCCCGACGTAGTGGTTCATCCCGCCGCCGTTGCGTCCACAGCAGCCGCACAGGATCAGCGCGGTGATGGCCGAGCGGTAGATGAGATTGTTGTAGTACCAGTGGTTGGCGCTGGCGCCCACGATGACCATGGAACGGCCTTCAGTGAGCTCCGCGTTGCGGGCAAACTCGCGCGCAAACCTTATCGCCGTCTCGCGGCCGATGCCGGTGTAGCGCTCCTGCCACGCCGGCGTGAAAAGCGAGTCGTCGTCGTAGCTCGACGGATAGGCGCCCTTGAGGCCGCGGCCGACGCCGCACTGGGCCATCAGCAGGTCGAAGCCGGTGGTTACCAGTACCTCGCCGCTTGCGGTGGCGATGCGCCGCACCGGCACGCCGCGCGCGACGGTGGGCGTTGCAGCGCCCGGCACTCCGTTGGCGAAATCGTCGAACTCCACCTCGACCACAGCATCAGATCGATCGATGAAGCTCAGCACTGCATCGATGGGGCTGTTGTCCAGGCCGTCCTCCTGGGAGAGGTTCCACTTGCCCTTCTCGGCAGCCCAACGAAAGCCGATCTGGCCCTTGGGCATGCGCGGCTCGCTGCTTTTGGCGTCGAGGACCAGCATCTTCCAGTCGCCGTTTTCGACGTCTTTGTAGCGCGCCAAGCGCTTGGCGCGCAGCAGTTGCCCCGAACGATAATTCTTCCCATCGGGGACCAGTTCGACGAGGAACGGACAATCGGTGTAACGCTTCATGTAATCGACGAAATAAGGCACTTGGCGGTCGACGTAGAACTCCTTGAGGATGACGTGATTGACCGCCATCCACAGCGCGGCGTCCTGTCCCGCCTGGATCGGAATCCACTCGTCGCAATACTTGGCGATTTGGCTGAAGTCCGGCGCGAGGACTACGAACTTGGCCCCCTCGGTGCGCGCCTCGGCAATGAAGTGCACGTCCGGGGTGCGGGTCATGTTCAGGTTCGCCGCCATCGAGACGATGAACTTGCTGTTGTACCAATCCGCGCTTTCGCACACGTCGGTCTGGTCGCCCCAAACCTCCGGGAACGCGGTCGGCAGGTCGGCGTACCAGTCGTAGAAGCTCATGTTCACGCCGCCGAAGAGCTGGAGGAAGCGCGAACCCGCCGCATAGGAGAAAAACGACATCGCCGGAATCGGCGAGAAGCCCATCACCCGGTCCGGCCCCCACTTGCGCGCCGTGTACAGGGCGGCAGCGACGATCAACTCCGACACGTCGTCCCACTTGGAGCGGCGGTAACCGCCTTTGCCGCGCGCCTGCTGGATGCGCGAGCGCTTTTGCGGATCCTCGACCAGCGAGCCCCAGGCCTGCACCGGATCGGCATGCTTGCTTTTCGCTTCGCGCCACAGGTCGAGCAGCGGGCCGCGTACATATGGATATTTCACCCTGATCGGGCTGTAGACATACCAGGAGGCGGAGATGCCGCGCTGGCAGCCGCGCGGCTCATAGGGTGGCAAACCGGGCTCGAGCAGCGGGTAGTCGGTCTGCTGCATCTCCCAGGTGATAATCCCGTCCTTCACGTAGATCGCCCAGGAGCAGCCGCCGGTGCAGTTGACGCCATGCGTGCTGCGTATGACGTTGTCGTGCGACCAGCGGTTGCGGTAAAATTCCTCCCACTTGCGCTCCTGGGGATTAACTAGGTCGAGTATCCAGCTCATCAGCGTCTCCTCGGTGCGTTCGCGGGGCCGCGAGGCTCGTCATTATCGCTCAGATTTAAACCGGGCCTTCCAGCCGGGGTGGTATGGACCCGTAAACCAACCGCCGTGGTACGGACCCGAATGCTGGCTACTTTCATTGGCGATGGTTCGATGAAAAGCGCCAGGCCCGGTAGTGGGTCTGGCCACCATCGGACGCCATACCCCGAAGGTTGACCGGTTCCGCCATCTCAAGCCCGCAATCACGAGCAGGATCACAAGGCCCAGCACAGCCAGACCCGCGAGTTGCCAGATCGCTTGCGCCGGACGTTCGCTCACGCCCGCCTGGGTGAGGAAGGAAACCACGTTCGCGCGCTCTTCGGTGGTCAGCGGGTTTTTCGACCATACGGCTTTCATGGTGGGCGTCGGCGTGCCGGCGACGAAGGCATCGACCGCGGCCGCTCCGCCGTAGCGCGAGACCACTGCGGTCAAGTCGGGCCCAAGCTGCCCGCCGCCCAGGGCTCCGATGCCGCCGACGCTATGACAGGCCATGCACGGCGGCCCGCCGTTCTGAAAGCGCACCACGCCGGTGAACTGGTCTTTGCCGATCTCAGCGTTACCCTGGACGGCGGGCGCGGTCGCGGCCGGTTCCGTCGTCCCGGCCTGACCCGCAGTTTCCAGATAAGCGAGGACAGCGTTGATGTCGGAGGTGCTGAGCCCGGGGTTGGGCATCTGCACGTCGTGGAACTGGTGCAGCAGGCCGGTGGCATACGGATCTTTCTTGGCGATCATTGCCTCTGGTGCTGCGATCCATTGCTCCAGCCATTCGCGCGGACGTCTCGTGGTGACGCCCTTCAGGTCGGGGCCAACGAGAGCGCCCTTGCCCACGGTGTGGCAGGCGACGCACTTTTCCTGGAATATTTGTTGGCCAGCCTGCGCATCCGTTCCGGCAGCGTTCGCTACGGTCGGCAGTGCGGCCCATATGCCTGCAATTGTCGCGACCGCAACAATGGACAGCCATCGCAGGGACGCCAGGGGCTTCTCGCTCATGATCCGTCGTCCTCAGATCTACATAATCGGCGGCGGTAAGTTAATGCTGCACTACAAGGGCCTCTCGCTCGTCATCCGTCGTCCTTCAGATGATCGGCGGCGTAAATTTAAATTGATGCTAGACGGCTGGTTGGAAAACGCAAGGGGAAATACGTATTTTTTTCGCATCTTATCCAGCGCCGGCGCCACGGCCGAGCTTGAGGCCCGGCGGCTCCTGCGTCTCGGTCCTGAATATTCTCGGCATGCGTGTGCACACCGACAAGCTGGTGCTCGACGATGCCGCGCCGTTCATGCCGCTGAGGCGGCAAAGAGACCGCTTTCGAAGCCAAGACCGTGACGCTGGCCGGGCGGCGCTACAACACCACAACCGCCGCCTGCCAATCCAGTTCCGTCATTGTCGTTGATATGTCGGCCCTCGGCATCAGTCGGCAATTCATGAACCGCATTGAATCCCAGCGTGGAACCCCCAATCATGTACCTCAGTCAATTCGTCCACACGGCCTAGGAGAACATGATGGCTACGCCGCGGTTGCCCGCGTTCATGCAGAAGCATGGGGGCCTTGGCAGGCTTGGTGTTGGCGACGTTGAAATGCCGCGACTGAAACTGCTTCAGGCATCGTCACCCGAGCTCACTGAATTCAACAATGCCAAGCAGGGCGAGTTTTGGCACAGCCTGATCGATGAATCGTTCGGATCGACGGTTCGCATTTGCCCAGTTTACATCGACAGGCGCTTTATTCTGTGGCGTCCGCGGGAGGCGGGCGGCGGCATTCTTGCTCGAGCCGACGACGGCAAGCATTGGACGCCCGCCGATACCGAGTTTGCCGTTAAGCTCAAGAGCGGCCACGAAGTGAAGTGGCGGACCGCCCGCACGGTGGCGGCATCGCGTCTTGATAAACGGGGCAGCTCTAATCCGAGCGATCCTAATTCGCCGCCTGCTGCTACGCCCATGTATTGGATCGTATGTTCATTTCCGGATCGGCAGGATTTGCCGCCTGCGGTGGTGATATTGCAGCGGGCGGCCATCAAGGTGGCAACCAAGTTGATCGGTCAATTGAAGGTGCTGCGTGCCCCGTCTTTTGGCGCGGTTTTTGAAATGGCCTCGTTTAAGGACAAGTCGCCGTCCGGCGAGTTTTATAACTACGCCTTTGAGCTGGTCGGGCCAGTGGAGGTCAGAGCTTTCTATGAGGAGAATTTTGCGCAATACCGTTTTTTCATGGAGCAGGGCCTCAAAGTGAAAGACCTGGAGGGCGCGCAAGAGGATGAGGCCAGTGGCGTTGGGGAGAAGTTTTGATGGCCTTAATCGCTTTCAGGCGCAATTATGCAAGACGCTGTGTTGCGCGTTCCGGCGCAGGCCGTCTCGACCAATGTCTGCCGCTCTCGCTCGTGCGCGCCTTTGCGACCGCTATCAACTCAACGACATTGACGATCGAACCGGCGGCCCCGCGCGCTATGCGCGTTGCGGAAACCGGCGGACGGCTCGGCTTCATCACGCCGCTCACGGGCGATAGTCGAGTGGCCGCGCGGATTTAGGCCCGGTCGCGGGTATGCCGACCATGCCTTGGCAGCCGCTGTCGCTTCGACATCGATCGGACGCGGCGCGCGTAAAGGCGCTTCGCCTGGTTCAATGGCGCGTGCCAACCGGTAATTAGCGAGCCAGGCCGGAACTCGATTATTGGCAGCGTGTTAATCCCTAGGCCTGTGATATGATCCGCATTGCCCAAAGGATTCGCGAAGCGATCTGGTCGCAGGTTGCGTTGACGCGAACGCCGATGCCGTGGTAACATTCACCGGATTTACCTTTTATGGCTTAGTCCGAGCTAGAGGAGCCCATCATGTGCGACTACAGTCTGCATCATGTTTCCTCGCGGCCCGCCAAGGTCAGTGACAAGCTGGTTACGACGGAACTTGCGAGATCAAGGACTCGTGGCTTTGCCGCCGTCGGGGAGCACGGTGCCAAGCTCGTAGTTCACGACGATCCACCCGAGGTGGCGGTCTGCCTGCTGCCCGGAACGGAACTGGCCTTCGACGACGATGTCCGGTACGACCGCGCCTTCAGCCTTTTTGGCAAGGCCCGCGTGAATCACAAGGTCGCACGCTTTCGGCAGATCGATCTCAACGATCCGCACGTTCAGCACGATGCGTTGGAATTCCCCAACGGGCAAGTTCTGAAGGTCGGGCAACTGGTCGCTGGCCAAACCGCTACGGTGCTGCAATTGCCGGTCGCGACACAGCAGCACGAGCATGTTGAAACTGCACGTGTTGCCCGCTCCGACTCGCGCGTCGCCTTGAACCGGGCGACGGCGTCAATCCTGATGCCGAACCAGGGCGCGGTGATGTTGTGGCAGACCTGCCGCAGCACGGCCATGGAACTCTCGATCGAGTTGCTGCAGTCGTTCCGCCGTTTGAAGGCTCACAAGCAGCATGTCGATGCCGAGACGATCGAGCCAAGCTTCGAGACGGGCGTGCTCACGGTGACGCTGCCGAAGGAGTTCGCGGCGCAGAAGCCGGAGAAGAAGATCGAGGTCAAGGCTGCTGCTTAGTCGGCCGCTAAGAGTCGATCAGTAGCAGGCGGGGTCAGAACTGGTCCCGGAAATCTGCACAGTGCGATAGGTGGAGTTTCTGCCTGACTGCGGGCACGCTTTGGCCTGCGAATCAGGAGAAGACTATGCAGGGACGACCACGGCGGAACCTTACGCCGGCTTTCAAGGCGAAGGTGGTACTTGCCGCCATCAAGGGCGGATGCCGCACAGGATGTTCCACGGCAATGCCTGCTTCGCCTCATTCAACAAAATCTGGCACATCGCCCTAGGATGCACGCGCTACTGAGAGCCATCGGAGTTCTCGCCTTGGTCGCGGGACTGGGCTTTATGGGACATGGCTCCCGCTTTTTCGCCTATCCCGGCGAGCGCTTCATGATCCAATGGGTCTATTACGGCGCCGGCATAGCCGTGGTCGGTTTTTTGCTTATTATCTTCTCACGACCCTCCGACGAACCTCGGATTTGACCGCGCGCAGCCACCACTCCGCCAGCGCCACATGCGCGCCTGCACCGCCACTGATTCCTCGGTTGGCGTCAACGGCTATCCACCGCTGCGGCAGTACGTCATCTGCGCTTTCCGCTCTCAGGCGAAGTCGATCACGCCGGCCTCGCCCCCTTCCGTGCCCCATGCGAGCAATTGCCCGTCGGCACTCCAGGCGAGCGCGGTAACAGGCGCGTCGCCCGGCTTCTTGGCCAGGATTACCGCGCTGTCGATCCGCGTCAGAAGGATGAGGCCGATACCGTAACCCGCAGCGATGACGGCTTTGCGAGGATGGCAGGCGACGACCTCGATACGGTGACCGGACGGCGTCAGCCGGCGCGGCGTCTTGCCCATCGGGCCGTCCTTGCCGTGGAACGGCCATAGCACAAGCTGCGTCGCCCCGGACGTGGCCAGCCACTGGCCGCCCGCGCTCCAGGAAAACGACATGACCCGCGCGTCATAATCGGACATGGGTATATGCTGGCCGTCGAACAGCCGCCAGCCGTGCAGCACCGGCTCTTGCATGGTGGTGACCAGGAAGCGGCCGTCGGGGCTCACCGTGGCGCCGAGGTGCGAGCCCTTCCATTCGAGCCTTTCCGGCTCGGCCTGTAGCGCGTTCGGATACCAGAGCGTAGCGCCATTGTAATGCGCCACGGCGAGCCGAAAGCCCTTCGGCAAAAAAGCGAGACCGCCAACGGTCGACGGCGCCTCGAAAGTGCGCAGCTTCTTGGCCTGCACAAATGCCGATTTGCCGGCCGACCAGGCGATGGCGCCGTCTGGGCCCAGGGCGATGTGATCGATCCAGCGATGTTTCGGATCCGTCGCAACAATGCGGCTCGATCCGGCGTCGGTCGTCACGACCTTGCCGTCATCGCCGCCGCTGACAATGCGCTCGCCATCGGCAGCCGTCGCCAGGATGGCGCCGTCATGGATCGCCCTTCTGCGCACCTCGCCGTCCGGCTCGGCGAACACCAGCGCCTCTTCGCCGAGCGCGAAAACCGCGGTTCGTCCGAGAAAGTGAACGGCGACGACCGTGCCTCCCGCCGCGACCAATCGGGTGCGCTCGACGACGGAGACCATATCGCTGCGGGTGTCGGTCATTGGCTGCAACGACTCGAACCGCCGATCCCCCAAGGGGGGAGCATCAAACAATACAGCTCTCGAACCCGTCGGTGATCTTTTTCCCCGGCAGGTTGCGGCCGATGAAGACGATGCGGCTCTCGCGCTTCTCGTCTTTGCCCCATGGGCGCTGGTGATCGCCATCGAGGATCATGTGCACGCCCTGAAACACAAAGCGCTGATCGTCATCCTTGAAGGCGAGAATGCCCTTGCTACGCAAAATGCTCGGGCCTTCTTTCTGCACGAGATCCTGGACCCAGGGGAAAAACTTGTCGGGGTCGAGCGGCTTTTCGGTGCGAAGCGCGATCGATTGCATCTCCTCGTCGTGGTAGTGCTTCAACCCGCCATGCGCGTGCTTGTGATCGTGGCCGTGATGGTGATCGCCGTGCTCATGACCGTGGTCGTGCTCGTCGTCGTGGTCGTGCTCGTCGCCCTCGAGAAAGGCCGGCTCCAGATCGAGAATGCGATCGAGGTCGAAGGCGCTGCGGTCCAAAACCGCGTCAAGAGGAATCTTGGCGCGTTCGGTCTTATGCAGCTTGGCGTAGGGGTTGATGCCGCGAATGCGCGCTTCGACGTCGCTCAGTTCGTCGGCTGAGACGAGATCGGTCTTGTTGATCAAAATCACGTCGGCAAACGCAATCTGGTTCTTCGCTTCCGGCGCATCCTTCAGCCGCTCGCTAAGCCACTTGGCGTCGGCCACGGTGACGATGGCATCGAGCTTGGTTTTGCGGCCTAGATTATCGTCCATGAAAAACGTCTGAGCGACCGGAGCCGGGTCGGCGAGCCCCGTGGTCTCGACGATGATGGCGTCGAATTTTTCCTTGCGCCGCAACAACCCGTCGAGGATGCGCATGAGGTCGCCACGCACCGTGCAGCAGATGCAGCCATTGTTCATCTCGAACACTTCCTCGTCGGCGCCCACCACGAGATCGTTGTCGATGCCGATCTCGCCGAATTCATTGACGATCACGGCGTATTTCTTGCCGTGCGGTTCGGAAAGGATGCGGTTGAGCAAGGTCGTCTTGCCGGCACCGAGATAGCCGGTCAGCACCGTTACAGGCACTTTTTCGGACGAAGACTGTTCGGGCATACGGAGCTTCCTTCCTGGCGTCCCGGTTCCGCGGTTCGTGCGGGGTTGTGGCTTACCCCGATGCTGCTCCGGCAACCAAAGGCACGCTGGTGATTTTCAAGCCTATGTATTGCACGGCGTCGGGATTGAAAAGGCTACCGGTTCGCAACCTGGTCGCTAAGTACAACCTGCCCATGGCAGTTTCCTCAGTTATCGGTCTGTCGACCGGTCTCATTCGACCGCGCGCCTTCAATTTCGCGCGTGAGTAGCCCGGCGGCCAGCAGCCCAGCAACGAAAATGTCGGGGCTGACCGTTGAAACGTGAATGCCTTGCTCGTACATGCGATCCGCAACCGCCTCCATGAATGCCTGATCGCTGAGGTCTTGTTCACTCCAACTCGCCTCACGCAGGCGGCGGACTGTATCGAGCGATGTTTCGGCCTCGATCAGCAGCCCATGGTTTGTACGGTATCGCATGGTTATTCTCTCCTTAGGCGGCGGCTGCTACTTCTGCGTTTCTAGAGCATGTTCCGCCCCGATTGAATCGGGGATTCATGGAGTGAAGGATGGGAGAATCTAACGGCATTGATTCGCTTTTGGCAGGCTGGGCGATGCCGAATGCTAGTTCCGGGGTTCTCAACGAATGCAAAACCCACAGGGCTGCCACCATGATCGATTCGAGAATTTTTGGAAGGACTGAACCTTGCCTCTGACGGTCTTTATCGTGCTGGCCGGCCTGATGGGGGCCGGCGGGATCATCCTTGCTGCCGCCGGCGCGCACCGGGCGCCCGGGGCTGGCCTTGACGGCGCGGCATACATGCTGCTGTTCCATGCAGCCGCCGTGCTCAGCGGGTCCGCACTTGTGCAACAGGGTCTCCTATGGCGACCACTGATGATGATTGTACTGGCCGCGTGGGTGCTTGGCGCCGTCCTATTCTCCAGCGATATCGCCCTCCGCGCTCTCGCCGGACATCGCCTCTTTGCCATGGCGGCTCCAGCCGGTGGCATCATCCTCATTGGAGCCTGGATTGGCCTCGCCGCTGCCGCCATTGCGCTGACACGGAGCTAGGCTAGGACGTGGAAGTAATTCGTTGTCAGCCAAGCCTCACTTTGCCAGCCCCTTTGTAAGACCCATGACGGGCATGCACGCACGCGTACCGCTCGCAAAATTCACTCTAGGTTCGCTCCGCGAAAGCCCGGCACTTGCAGCCAAGGCATTTAGTCGATGCAGCCCTTCCTTCACCCCATTATCGCTCGTAGTATGCGGCCCTCATCCTGTCTTCGCTCCGTAAAACTGGCACCAGCCCTCAGGATTGATCGGATCGGCCACGATTTTGCAAGAGGCCGGCGCCACAAACTGAACGCAGGTCGAGCACTTCTGGCCGTCTTTTGGGGTCTCCTGATATTTGGCTACTTCGTGAGTCAGTTTAGTTTGAGCCAAGGCAGTACGAGCGGCCGGTGCGCTTAGGATGAATCCTCCCGCAGCAATCGATACACTGTTCAATAGAATTGCGCGGCGAGAGGCGCTCGCAGCGGGAGCGGTTGTTGACTTCGACACGGCATTACCTCCCTTGCAGTTTTAAGTTGAGATGAGGTTCCTCAAGAAGACTAGTTTGCGTTTTCCAGCTCGCGCCGCAAGCTCAAACTTTCTTCCACCCCTTGGCGTATTCGATTTGGCGGCGAAGCCGACACAAGATACGATACGGGAACGCTAGAACTCCGGCCGCGTTCAGCGCTGCGGCGTAGTGACGCAAATTCAAGAAGCCGCCTGCAGCGTCGGCGGCTATTGTGAACCAGTTATGAAGCGGCTATTGTGAACCAGTTATGAAAAAGTCATTGCCAAAATCTGATGGTTCTTCCTTCCTCCTTTGCGAAGATGTGAGGGAGGAGGTCAATAACAAGATCAGCATTATCGGCGTCTTTCGCAACGACGATATCGTCCTTCAAGAAAATATTCTGGTTCCATCTCTCATGGCTGTATTGTTTGCTCGCGGGGGTGAGGGGTCATGTGAGACGAGAGTTTCACTGACCGATCCCAAAGGTGAGACGGTGATTGAAAGTCCGAAACAAACGGTCGTTCTCGAGAAAGACGCAGTTCACCTTGCGGCGGTTAGGGTCCTTGCTCCCCATCTGATGGTTGGGCAATACACAATAAAATTTTTTTTCGACGACGTACCGATTCAACGTACCTTCGAGGTGAAGAAGGCATAGATGGCGCTATCGGAGGTCTTCCGGATTTGCCGATCGCATCATCAGGCGGGACCTAACCTGGCGTTAGTCGTGCAATCGCCATGTATTCAACGAACGCATTCGCACAGTTGGACAATTGATCCTGTACTCGTTGAATTGCCCGACGCACGTCAGGTGGCAGTGGATCTTCGTCGCCATAATATATTTCAAGTATTTCATCGCATTCCCTAGATGCTTCCGCCATTTCTTTGAAAATGTGCTTTACGTTCGGAATTTCCGTCCGATTTTTCGCCGCCGCCATTACCCCCGTGTACATGGACTCCAGTTCTGCCGCATGACTGTTCAACGCTTGAATGGTTTCTCTCAAAAAATCTGCATCGCCCATCATCTCCTCCTATTCGAGGTTGAAGTTCGGCGGGTCGAAATCGTAAACGTTCTGATCGTCGGCGAAAGTTGGCGAGGTCATAATGAGAAAAATGAGTGGCGCTTTCTTCATCTGGCCCACGACGCAATCCACGCACTGAGTTGCTGTTAGTTTGTTTTATCCCAACGAAACCATAACCACCATAATATTCCGACCTATGGACAGTTCCTGCCGGACCTCTTTCGAAGGCACCCGATCAGTTGGTTATGAGTTCGACTGGACTCAATGCCCTTCGCGCGATTGTAATACTTAGTCATCGCTCGCAGATCGGCATGCCGCGACGCCAAAGAGGCGCTTAAGAAAACTAAGGTAGAATTTCCGCTGTCCCAAGCTATCTAAATCTCGGAGGATGATTAGGGCTTAGTCCTCCGTTGTGCGAGAACAAAGACAGCCATTTGGCCGGAATGACAGCCGGCCGGCTTGTCGGAATTGAAATCGGCGACCGGCTAAGTGCTTGATTGATGTGGTGGGCGCACAAGGACTCGAACCTTGGACCCGCTGATTAAGAGTCAGCTGCTCTACCAACTGAGCTATGCGCCCTAACCGAAGAATTGCCGACGGCCAGGCACATCAACCTGTGACAGGCGCGCCGGTGAGGCGCGCAGACAAAGCGGCCGCTCCGACGGCGAGCGGCGCGCCCCGCGCAGATATAGCGAGGGGGTCGGGGGCGGGCAAGCGCGCCGGGCTGGCTTGCAAGTCGCGCGGAACTCGCTTTGCGATTTCGCCGCCGGGCAAGCCGATTTTCGCTGCCCGACAAATCGGTCCAGGCCGATGCCGAAGTGGCAATCCGGTAGCGTTGTACTCTCGATCCGCGCCGGAGACTAACCCACGATGAATGTTGCGGATTCTCCAGCGACCGCGAAAGGTCAAGGCATCAAGCTGCGATCCGCGTTTTTTCCTGGAATGTTGCCGAAGTATCACAGGAATCGGTTCTCCGGTTTGCTAGTGTGCATTACCTTTCGCTGGCGCGATTGCCACGAACCGGGGGACAGTCCAATGAAAAAGCTTCTTTTCGCAGGCGCGATGCTCGCCTCGTTTGCCGCGATCCAATCGGCCAGCGCCGCCGACTTGGCGCTCAAGGCACCTCCGCCGCCGCCGATAGTGGACCAATGGACCGGCTGGTATGTCGGCTTGAATCTCGGCGGCAGCTTTGGACGATCATCGACGACTTACACAGGCACAGGTGTCGGCTTCGTGCCCTTCACCACGTCGCAACACCTCGACGGCGTGCTCGGCGGTGGCCAAGTCGGTTACAATTGGCAGTTCAACAGGAACTGGCTGATCGGCCTCGAGGCCGATATCCAGGGCACCAGCGAGCGCGGCACCGCCAACTTGGCGACGATAGTCGTACCTCCCATAATCGGCACCTTCGCCCCAGGAACTGCCGGCTTCACCAGCGTCGGCACCCTGGCGCAGTCGCTGCCCTGGTTCGGCACCTTCCGGGCGCGGCTCGGCGCCGAGCCCAGCAGCAATTGGCTGCTTTATGTGACCGGCGGCCTTGCCTACGGCGAAATTCGCTCCACGCTTAACACCACCACGGTGACCACCACGGGCGTCGTGACGGCGAGCTCGGCGACCGTCAACAACACCCGCGCGGGATGGACGGTCGGCGCCGGCTCAGAGTGGATGTTCGCCAAGCAGTGGAGTGCGAAGCTCGAATATCTCTACATGGACTTCGGCCACTTCACCGATGCCTTCCTCGGCACCGGCTCCTTCGCCACGGTGGCGATCAACTCGCACGTGACCGACAACGTCGTGCGGGCCGGCGTGAACTACCACTTCCACTGAGCGAATAGTTATTACGACAAAAGGGGCCGCTCTCGCGCGAGCGGCCCTTTCTATTCGCTGTCGAGCAAAGCCTACCCCACATCCGTCGAGTGGATGCGGCGTTCGTTGACGGCGATCGGCTCGAGCTTGCCGCGCGCACGCCGCGCCACGAGCTTGTTCAAGGCCGCGAGATAGGCTTTGGCCGACGCGACTAGGGTATCGGGATCGGCGCCTTTGGCGGTGACGGCGCGACCGTTCTCCGACAGCCGCACCGAGACTTCGGCTTGCGCGTCAGTGCCGGCGGTGACGGCGTGCACCTGATAAAGCTCCAGCACCGCGTCGTGCGGCACCATGGCCTTGATGCAATTGAACACGGCGTCGACCGGCCCATTGCCCTCGCACTCTTCCAGCATCGTCTTGCCGTCGACGGTAAGCTTCATAGTGGCGCGCTGCGGGCCGCGGGTGCCGGCGATCACCGACAGCGAGACGAGCTTGATGTGGTCCTGGAAGGTGGCGATTTCCTCGTCGACCAGCGCCTCGATGTCTTCGTCGTAGACGTGCTTCTTGCGGTCGGCCAGCGCCTTGAAACGCACGAAGGCGTCTTCGAGCTGGTTGCCGGCGAGCTTGTAGCCGAGCTCTTCCAACTTGTGCCCGAAGGCATGACGCCCGGAATGCTTGCCCATGACCAGAGAAGTCTGCTTCACGCCGACGTCCTCGGGCAGCATGATCTCGTAGGTCTGGGTGTGCTTGAGCATGCCGTCCTGGTGGATGCCGCTCTCGTGGGCGAACGCGTTGCGGCCGACGATCGCCTTATTGTATTGCACCGGGAACGAGGTCACCGCCGCGACGAGCTTTGACGCCCGCGTCAGCATGGTGGCGTCGATGCCGGTCCAGAACGGCATGACGTCGTTGCGCACCCGCATCGCCATCACCGCTTCTTCCAGCGAGGCATTGCCGGCGCGTTCGCCGATGCCGTTGATGGTGCACTCGATCTGGCGGGCGCCGGCGCGCACGCCGGCCAGCGAATTGGCCACCGCCATGCCGAGATCGTCGTGGCAATGCACCGAGAACACCGCCTGATCGGAATTCGGCACCCGTTCGCGAACCATCTTGATGAGCGCGAAATATTCCTCCGGCACCGTATAGCCGACGGTGTCGGGGATATTGATGGTGGTGGCGCCGGCCTTGATCGCGGCTTCGACGCAGCGGCAGAGGAAATCGTGCTCGGTGCGGGTGCCGTCCTCGCACGACCATTCGACATTGTCGGTATAGCCGCGCGCGCGCGTCACCGACGCGATCACCATCTCGAACACCTTCTCCGGCTCGAGCTGGAGCTTCCACTTCATGTGCACCGGCGAGGTGGAAATGAAAGTGTGGATGCGCGATTGCCGGGCCGGCTTGACGGCTTCGCCGGCGCGGTCGATGTCGTTGAAGCCGGCACGGGCCAGCCCACAGATCACGGCGTTCTTGGCGCGCTTGGCGATCTCGTTGACGGCGGCGAAATCACCCTCAGAAGCGATCGGAAAGCCGGCTTCGATGATGTCGACGCCCATGGTGTCGAGGAGTTCCGCGACTTCGAGCTTCTCCTCATGGGTCATGGTGGCGCCGGGGCACTGCTCGCCGTCGCGCAAGGTGGTGTCGAAGATGACGACGCGGTCCTTCGCGGACTTGGCCGGCGCAGCTTTGGCAGGCACGGCTTTGGCCGGCTCAGATTTGGCTGGCGGGGTCATGATTGAAGATCCTTCTCGTTTGCGCCCGCCGCGGGGGTCAGGGCGCTCGTGGGTTCCGTGGCTTCAGCCGTTCCCCTGAGTGCCCAGGCGCAAACGCCCAGCCGGCCCTCAGGGGGCGCTAAGCAGCAGGAACCCGCCGAGAATGAGGGCAGCGCCGGCCGAGGCCTGCACGGCCTCCCGGGTCATCGCGCGGAAAAGATCGCGGCGCGTCGACATAGCCAAACCCTCGTTGCCGTCCAAAGGTCGCGGATTAAGGTGAATTCCGCGTTAACCCGATGTGGGGCCGGCCCTCTTGTAGCGGAAGACCCGGGCGAGACGCAAGACGGCGCTACTTCTCCCCCTCGAGCGCGCGCTCCGCTTTTTTTAGCTCCTTGAGCGCCTTGCCGGTGACCTTCGGATATTCGAGCTTGAGGCCTTCCAGCGCCTCGATGATCGCCGCTGAGACCACCAGCCAGGCGACATGCTTGTGATCGGCCGGCACGACGTACCACGGCGCATAGTCGGTCGAAGTTTCGCGGATCATGTCCTGGTACGCCGCCATGTAGTCGTCCCAATACTTGCGCTCGGCGACATCGTTCATCGAGAACTTCCAGCGCTTGGACGGTTGGTCAAGCCGCGCCAGGAAGCGCTTGCGCTGCTCGTTCTTGGAAATGTGCAGATGGAATTTCAGCACCAGCGTGCCGTTGCGCGCCAAATGATGCTCGAAGGCGCGTATCTCCTTGAAGCGATGCTTCCAGATGTTGTTGCCGGCGGCGGCCGGCAGGTTCTCCCGCTTCAGCATGTCCGGATGCACCCGCACCACCAGCACCTCCTCGTAATGGGAGCGATTGAAAATGCCGATGCGGCCGCGCGCCGGCACGTCCCGGCCGGTCCGCCACAGGAAATCGTGCTCCAGCTCCTCGGCGCTGGGCGCCTTGAACGAATGGACCTCGCAGCCCTGCGGATTGATGCCGGACATCACGTGCTTGATCACGCCATCCTTGCCGGCCGCATCCATGCCCTGGAGCACCATCAGCACGCCCCATTGGCCTTGGGCGTAGAGCCGCTGTTGCAATTCCTCCATCCGCGCGATGCCACCGGCCAGGATCTGCTTGACCTCGTCGATGTCGGTGGAGAGGCCGAAGCGTTCCGCCGGATCGTGGTCGGCGAGCTTGAAATGCCGCGGCTTGTCGATGCGGCAATGCTTGACGATCTTGTTAAGCTTCATCGGCGCCGCGCTGCGCTGCTTGGCCATGTCACCGCGTCCATTCCCGTTGCAGATAAGCGACCACCGAGGGCGGCATGGTTGAATCGATGTCGGCCGGGCCGCGCACGATGCGGATGTCGGCGAGCTCGGGATGCTTGTCGCCCGCGATATGGCGCATGATCCGGGCGCGAAGCTCATCGGCACCCTGGCGCGCGGAAAGCCGCTTCATCAGGCCGAGAAAACACCGATCGCGCACCACGGTCCATCCCGGCTCGGCATCGAGCTCCGCGATGGCAATGCCGGTCTCCTCCAAAAGTTCGCGGCGCAAATTGTCGCCGAGGTCGAACATGCCGTCGGCGCCAATGTCGTCGGGCTCCGGCGTGCCGCACGGAAAATAGCTGCGCCCCGCCCCCGCCGTATAGGCCGCCATCTCGCCGAGCAGATAACCGCCGTCGGCGCCGCGCAGCACCGCGGCGGCAAAGAAATTATAGACGCTGGGATCAGGAAACTCCCGGTCGCGCCAGGTGATGAAGCTTGCGTAATCGATCTCGAAGCAGGCGCCGCGCAGCGCGCGTTCGGCAATGGCGTAGCGATTGAGCAGCAGCACGCGGCCATTCCAGACGCCCGGCCGCCGGCGTTGCAGGTCGGCGAAGTACTGGTCGATCTCCGAACGCCGATCGCGGGCGAACGGCCACAACCATGGCTCGGCCGCGATTTCGGCGCGGTCGATGGGGAAGATTTCAGGGGCCGGATGGGCGTGCATCATCGCGGCTTGAATAGGGCGATGATGCAGCCATTGCAACGAGGCGCTGACGCGCGGTCGCGGTCACATGTGGTATGGATTGACGAACAGCCCGACCATGCCGGTCTCGCCCTTCACGTGGGCGGGCGGCGGACCGAACTTGGCGATCAGTTCTTCACGGGTCAGGCCGGGCGGCAGTTCCTTCGGCTCGAAATCGGTGGCGATGAGCACGAAGGTGTAGTGGTGCGGCGTGGTGTTGGGCGGCGTGCACGGACCCCGGTACGTGCCGACGCCGAACAGGCTCTTGCCGCCGACATATTTATCGGAATCCTTGCTGACTTCGCCTTCGGCAAAGCCGGTGACGGAAGCGGGAATGCCGTACGCCACCCAGTGGCTGACGCCTGACGGCGCGCGGCCGTCGGGATCGAACATCGTCAGTACGAAACTCTTGGTGCCTTCAGGCACGCCGGTCCAGGAAAATTGCGGCGACACGTTATCGCCGACGCAGTTCGGATTGGTCGGCGCATTGGCCTGGCTGTTGGCAGCCTTCTTCGGCAACATGGTGCCGTCCTTGAACGTCGTCGACGTCAGCGAGAACGGATCGGCATTCGCTGTCGCGCCGAACAGGCTCAAGACGAGCGTCGCGGCGGCGGCCGCAAACAAATGTCGCTTTGCCAGCATGAATATTCCTCCCTTTTTCGATTGTAGCAGTGCCCGGAGTGTAACGGCCGGAGATGCGAGATCAAGGCCGGTCCGTGATTGGCTCCGTTCGTCTCCGCTCATTCCGGCGCCAACGGCAATCGCAATAACAACCCCGCGATCGCGGCAAAATTCCCGTTTCCCGTTGCCACCGGGTTCGCAGCGATATTCGCTAGAGATTCTTGATGAGGCCGGCGTCAATCAGCATGCGATTGAAATGGCGCGCCTCGGCGCCGTTATCGCAGCCATAGAACAGCCCGTTGCAACGCTGAAGAATCTTCTTCTGCGCGGCGAACGACGGATCGAGCGGCAGGCCGGCGGCCTCCTGCACGACCAGCGGCAGATAAGGACCTTCCAAAGTATCGAGCGCCGAGGAGACGTCGACCGGTTTGAAGTTGATGGCGTCGATCGCGTAATAGGTGGTGAAATAGCGCTTGTCCCACGCCATCAGGCGGCGCTCGATGGCCGGGTCATCGAGGCCGGGCTCGATCAGGTGGGCGGCGAAATCCGGCTGATGATCGCCGAACCGCACCAAGAGGAACGAGTCGTTGGGGAACTCGCGCTCGAGCCGCGCCAGAAAGTCCGAATAGTTCTGCGCGCTGATCGCCTGCCGGCGCAGATATTCGTCGACCGGCGGCACGTTGCCCAGATCCTGCCATTGCGGCATCAGGTCGGGCCGGTAACGGCCGTCCCAGGGAAAATGATTGGCGGCGAGATAGACGAAGACGAACATCGGGCTGCGCTCATGTTCCTTGCCGATCATCCGCGTCGCGGCGTCGAAGAAGAAACTGTCGGGCTCGATATCTTTCGTCCCCAGATCGTGCTGGTCGAAGAAATGCTGCACGCCGGTGGTGGTCTGGAAGCTCTTCGCGCTCATGAAGGCGCCGAGCGCCGGATAGAGCGAAAACGTGCGATAGCCGCAGCGCCGCAGCGCCGCCGGCAGGCCGCGCTCGACACGGCCCGCGGCAATGCGGGTAACGAAGTACGAGAAGCGGCCGAAGGTGCGCGCCGAGAGGCCTTCCAGCACATTGTATTCGGTGAACCAGCTCGGCCCGCCATTGCCTTCGACCAGGAAATTGCGCTCCTTGCCGTCGAACGATTTGAAATGCGCGCCGTAGCCGTCCGGCACCTTGATGCCCGGCGCCATGCGGATGTCGAAACTCGATTCGTCGTGGATGAGAATAATGTGCGGCGGCTTCTTTGCCGGCGCGCAGGTTTTGTTGCCGGCCGGTTGCAGGCGTTCGGCGGCGACCGCATCGGACTCCATGAGGCCATGCGTCAGCAGTTCGGAAATAGCGTCGACGCCGGAACGCGCGAAGGACGACACTTGATTGCCGCCATAGAACGCCTCGAACGGCTGCAGCGGCAGATGGGTCTCGATCGCGGTGATCGCGGCGACGCAAGCCAACGCCGCCGCCGCGGCGGTCAGGCGGCGGACGCGGAACGGATCGGCGCGCCAGGTGAACACGACGAGCGGCACCAGCGCGAAGAGGCACAGCGCCACGATCCAGCGCAGCGCCGGATAGATCGTGAACAGGAAGCTGACGGTGTCGGTGTCGATGATCATCAGGTCGACGAAGTTCGCCGTCATCATCAGCACGTGGTATTTGAGGTCGGACAGCAGCACCAGCACCGTCATCAGCACGAGCGACAGCGCGCCGGCGACGGCGGGCCGGCGGGTAAGCGCGAGCCAGAAGAAATTCAGGATGCCCCAGGCCAGCAGAAACGCCGCGATCTCGACCAGCCTAACCTCGGTCGCGACCATGATGGCGAAAGCGATGATGTGAGGGACGACGACCAAGGCCAGTCGCCCATAGCCATACCGGGCGACCAGATCCGCGGCACCAGACCAGCGACTCAAGGATAAAAGCGCGGCACGCATGACTGAAGCGCACGTGCCCGGAAATGACCCACCCTCGCCCCGGCACACGGCACTTTGTCATAAAACTGTATTTATTCAGTCATGACAAGTGCACGGGCATTGCGACGCAGGCGGCGGGTCTTGTTCCGACCCTGAAGCGTTCGGCGCGGAGCGGCGAGCCTCGAAGGGTGACGGTTATTGTTCAGCGTTGCCAGACCTAATTCCGGCTGCGGTCCACCAGTGCGCGCTGCTTGATCCAGGGCATCATTTCACGCAGCTTCGCGCCCACCTGCTCGATCGGATGCTCGGCGAGCTTGGCGCGGGTGGCCTTGAACGAGGTCTGGTTAACCTTGTTCTCCAGCATCCAATCCTTGGTGAAGCGGCCGGACTGGATGTCGGCCAGCACTTTCTTCATCTCGGCGCGGGTCTGGTCGGTGATGACCCGGGGGCCGGAGACATATTCGCCGTATTCGGCGGTATTCGACACCGAGTAGTTCATATTGGCGATGCCGCCCTCATAGATCAGGTCGACGATCAGCTTCACCTCGTGGACGCATTCGAAATAGGCCATCTCCGGGGCATAGCCGGCTTCCACCAGGGTCTCGTAGCCGGCCTTCATCAGTTCGACCAGGCCGCCGCACAGCACGGTCTGCTCGCCGAACAGGTCGGTCTCGCATTCCTCCTTGAAGGTCGTCTCGATGATGCCGGCGCGGCCGCCGCCGATCGCGGCGCCATAGGACAGCCCGAGATCGTGGGCGTTGCCGGAGACGTCGCGGTGCACCGCCAACAGGCACGGCACGCCGGCGCCGCGCTGGTATTCGGAACGCACGGTGTGGCCCGGTCCCTTCGGCGCGATCATCATGACGTCGAGGTCGCCGCGCGGCTCGATCAGGTTGAAGTGCACGTTCAGCCCGTGGGCGAACATGATGGCCGCGCCCTCTTTCATGTTGGCGGCGAGATGATCGCGATAGATGTCGGCCTGCAGTTCGTCGGGCGTCAGCATCATCATCACGTCGGCCCACTTCGCGGCCTCGGCGACCTCCTTGACGGGGAGCTTTTCGCCTTCGGCTTTCTTGACGCCTTGCGAGCCCTTGCGCAGCGCCACGGTAACTTCCTTGACGCCGGAATCGCGCAGATTGAGCGCGTGGGCATGGCCCTGGCTGCCGTAGCCGATGATGGCGACCTTCTTGCCCTTGATCAGGTTCAGGTCGGCGTCGCGGTCGTAATAAACACGCATGGTGAGTAGGCCCCTTTCACTCGGGTGATGATGTTGACTTGCTATGCAGCAGTTGGAGCGGGAGCGCCACTCATGCCCAACAGGGAGGCCAGTCTTCCGCGAATGTCGGCCATGACCGGTTCGGGCACGACACCGACAATGTCGCATCCGCGCGCCAAACGGTCGACGGATTTTACTTGATCCACGAGTACCGCGCCACTGATCGGCAAGCCCGCCGGTAATTCGACCTTGAATGGATACGGCGTCAAGTTTGATGTGATCGGACAAACGATCATGTAGGGAGTTCTTGCGTGATAGCCGTGGGGACTAAGGATGACCGCGGGCCGATTGCCGGATTGCTCGCGCCCAACCCGCGGATTGAAGTTTATCCAAGCGAGGTAGCCGCGGTCGGGGATATCGTCCTTGTCATTTGGAATAGTCATCTTTGATGATCTCGGCACCGACGGGCGGCCATTCCTCCATCTGCGGAATATTGTGGGGCGTGATTTGCGCCAACAATTCCTCCAGTCGGTGACTGGTCAGGGCCAGAACCGGCCTGATACGCAGTTCACGACCCTCTATCCATATTTCGACTTCGCTGCCAGGCGCGATGCGCAAATCCTCAAGGATGGACTTCGGCAACCGCACCGCAGCACTATTACCCCACTGGGCAATTTGGCTTTTCATCGAACAGCTCCATCGCGGATATACAATGTATATCCGACATCGTTGCTTGTCCACCCGAGTCTTGGAACACGGCTATTGCGGATGAGCGTCGAACCGCTCCCGGGCGCGGGCGATTTTCGCCTGATTGCGTGTCGCCCAATCCCCGAGCGCCGAGACCGGCTGCAACAGATCGCGGCCGAGCGGGGTCAGCGCATAATCGACCCGCGGCGGGATGGTCGGGAACACCGTGCGGGTGACCAGACCGTCGCGCTCGAGCCCGCGCAGGGTCAGCGTCAGCATGCGCTGGGAAATGCCGCCGATCGAGCGCCGCAGCTCGTTGAAGCGCATCGAACCCGAGCCGAGCCGGGAGACGACCAGGACCGACCACTTGTCGCCGACCCGGGCCAGCACGTCGCTGATGGCGCGGCAGTCGGCGGGCAAATGCGTGTGTCTAGGTTTCACCGATGTTCCCTCTTGTCGGCCTTGCGTCTAGTCACCTATGTAGCCTTAGTTACGCATCAGCCCTGAGGAATGCAATCATGCCGAAGCCCCACCTCGCCGTCATCGTCGGCTCGAACCGCAAGGAATCGATCAACCGCAAATACGCCCAGGCGCTGGCCAAGCTTGCCGCCGACAAGTTCGACGTCCATTTCGTGCGCATCGACGATCTGCCGATGTACAACCAGGACAACGAGGCCAATCCTGGTCCCGAGGTGCTGCGCTTCAAGGACGAGATCGGCAAGGCCGACGGCGTTTTGATCGTCACGCCGGAGCATGATCGTTCGATGCCGGCCGCGCTGAACAACGCGGTTCATTGGGGCGCGCGGCCATTCGGCAAGAGCGTCTGGCCCGGCAAGGTGGGCTTCATCACCGGCACCACGCCCGGCGCTCTCGGCACCGGGCTAGTGCAGGCTCACCTGCGCTCGGTGATGCTCGGACTTGGCATGACGCTGCTCGGCGGCGAGGCCTATGTCAATTTCAAGCCGAATCTATTCGACGATCAGGGCAATATCGGCGACGAGACCACGCAGAAATTCTTGCAAGGCTTTGTCGACCGGTTTGCAACGCTGGTCAGCAAAGTCTCGGGCAAGGCGTAACCGCCCGGCTCACGCCCGGTCCAGCATCGCCTCCGGCCCGCGCGCGATGGCGACGACGCCGGTGCGCGAGACTTCGACCAGGCCGACCGGCAGCATCAGGGCGATGAAGCTTTCGATCTTTTCGGAAGCGCCGGTGATCTCGAACACGAAGCTTTCGGTGGTGGCATCGATGACGCGGGCGCGGAAGGCGTCGGCAAGCCGCAGCGCCTCCATGCGGTGCTCGTCCTTGCCGCGCACCTTGACCATGGCGAGTTCGCGCTGGATCGCCGGCCCGGCCGTGGTCACGTCGACCACCCGGTGCACCGGCACCAGGCGGTCGAGCTGGTTCTTGATCTGCTCCAGCACCATCGGCGTGCCGCGGGTGACGATGGTGATGCGGGAGAGATGCTTTTCGTGCTCGGTCTCCGAGACCGTGAGCGAGTCGATGTTGTAGCCGCGGCCGGAGAATAGCCCGATGACGCGCGCGAGAACGCCGGGCTCGTTGTCGACCAGCACGCACAAGGTGCGGGTCTCGCTGCGCTCGGCCGCGGCGGCAGCCGGATAATGGGTGGTCGCGGGGGGCGCGGGGGTCGCGGGCGTGCTCACAACTTCTCTCCTCAGCGCTTGACCCTGGCGAAAGCCCAGTCGCGACCGAGGCCGCGTTGCAGCGCCAGGTCGATCCACAGCATGGCATGGGCTTCCAAGAGCCGGGCGTTGCGCAGCGGCCCGGCATCGATGACGTCGAAGCCGAGCGCGGCGACCAGCGCGATGACCTTGGGCTTGTTTGCGGCATCGTCACCGGCGACGAACATCACCGATTTCACGCCGCCATAGACCGGATTGGCCATGTTGCCGAAGCCGGTGGTGTTGAGCGTCTTGAACACCGCGGCGCCCTTCGCCCACTCCTGGACCTTTTCGCCGGCGGAGGTGCTGTGGCCGATGGCGAGGCCGATACCGTCGGCGCCCCGCGTCAGCGGGTTGGTGGCATCGAGAATGACCTTTCCGGTCAAGTCACCCATGGAACGGATCGCGGCCTCGGCCGCGGTCCATGGCGCGGTCAGCACGATCATGTCGCCAAAGGCGGCGGCTGCCGCAGCCGTCCCAGCGCGCGCCTTGCCGGAAAGCGCACGCAGCAAGGCCTGCGTCTTGTCCGATTGCGGATTGGTGACGCCGAAGAAAATATCGTGGCCGGCTTTCTGCGCCCACGCGGTGCCGAGCGTGCCGCCGACATTGCCGGCACCGATGATTCCGAGTTTCACGTCACGACCTCCTTCCTGCCGGATCGGCGAGTGGCGAATAGCGAATGGTGAATAGGGAACGCGATGAGCTTTTCATGACTATTCGCCACTCGCCATTTCGCCATCCGCCCTTCTACACCAGCATCTTGCCTTCTTCGGTCACGGCGTCCTCGACGCTGACCGCGGCGTCGCCGAGCAGCATTTCGTTGTGGGCGCGGCCCGACGGGATCATCGGGAAGCAGTTCTCCGCCGGATCGACCACGCAATCGAAGATCACCGGCTTCTTCACCTCGATCATCTCGCGGATTTTTGCGTCGAGATCGGCCGGCCGCTCGCAGCGGATGCCGTGGGCGTGATAGGCCTCGGCGAGCTTCACGAAATCGGGCAGCGCGTCCATGTAGCTTTCGGCGTAGCGGCCGCCATGCAGCAGTTCCTGCCACTGCCGCACCATGCCCATATACTGGTTGTTGAGGATGAAGATCTTGATCGGCAGCCGGTACTGCACCGCGGTCGACATTTCCTGCATGGTCATCATCACCGACGCCTCGCCGGCGATGTCGATGACCAGCGAATCGGGATGCGCCAGCTGCACTCCGACCGAGGCCGGCAGGCCATAGCCCATGGTGCCGAGCCCACCCGAGGTCATCCAGCGGTTCGGCTCCTGGAACTGATAGAACTGCGCCGCCCACATCTGGTGCTGGCCGACTTCGGTGGTGATGTAGGTGTCGCGATCCTTGGTCAGCTCGAACAGCCGCTGGATGGCGTATTGCGGCTTGATGATGTCGTTCGAGCCGCGATAGGCGAGCGACTTTTTCGCCCGCCACTTCGCGATCTGATCCCACCAGGCGGCGAGCGCCTTCTTGTCCGGCTTTTGCGAACTGGCGCGCCACGCCCGCAGCATCTCCTCGAGCACATGGCCGCAGTCGCCGACGATCGGCAGATCGACCTTGACGTTCTTGTTGATCGACGACGGGTCGATATCGACGTGGATTTTCTTCGAGCCGGGCGAGAACGCGTCGAGCCGGCCGGTGATGCGGTCGTCGAAGCGGGCGCCGATGCAGATCATCAGGTCGCAATCGTGCATCGCCCAGTTGGCTTCCCAGGTGCCGTGCATGCCGAGCATGCCGAGCCATTGCGCGTCGGCGGCCGGAAAGGCGCCGAGCCCCATCAAAGTCGAGGTGATGGGAAAGCCGGTGAGCTTGACCAGTTCGCGCAAATGCTCGGATGCGGCGCGGCCGGAATTGATGATGCCGCCGCCGGTATAGAACAGCGGCCGCTTCGCCGCCGCCATCATCTCGACCGCCTGCCTGATCTTGTCGGGATCGCCCTTGAGCTTCGGCCGATAGCCCTTGTGCTGAAACTCCTTCGGCTTCGCGTAGGTGCCCTTGGCGAACTGAATGTCCTTTGGAATATCGACCACGACCGGCCCCGGTCGGCCGCTCGACGCGATATGGAACGCCTCGTGCAGGGCGCGCGGCAGGTCGTCGATGGTCTTCACCAGGTAATTGTATTTGGTGCATGGCCGGGTGATGCCGACGGTGTCGCATTCCTGGAACGCGTCATTGCCGATCAGATGGGTCGGCACCTGCCCGGTGATCACGACCAGCGGGATCGAGTCGCACAAAGCATCGGTCAAGCCGGTGACGGCGTTGGTCGCGCCCGGCCCTGACGTCACCAGCACGCAGCCGACCTTGCCGGTCGAGCGCGCATAGCCTTCGGCGGCGTGCACCGCGCCCTGCTCGTGGCGCACCAGGATGTGGCGGACCCGGTCCTGCGACTGGAACAGCGCGTCGTAGATCGGCAGCACCGCGCCGCCGGGATAGCCGAAAATGTGCTCGACGCCCTGATCGGCGAGCGCCTCGATCACCATTTCGGCGCCGGTCATCTCTGTCATGGTCCGCTCCACTCTGGTTCTACGCTCGGCCACTCGATCGGATAGGATTTCAGGTAACAAAAAAGGGCCTCGAAGGGCCCCTGGTTCGCGCACCGCCACGACTCGCGGGTGGATTATCCACCCCCGGCGGTGCGCTTCGATACGAGGATCGCAACAAAAGTACGCACGGCTGTGCCCCTTGTTCGTAGGCCGCACTTTATATGCATTGCGGCAGCTTGGGTCAAGCCAAATACGGCAGGAATCCGGCGCGACGCGCCTCGCCTTTCTTCAAACGCGCGTTTGAAATCGATTCGGCGGGCAAAACCGCAATCGTTAACTATTCTTAAGTGTCATACCGCAGCCGCGATTTCGCGCCGCCGCGGCCTTTAAATTTCCCCGGCGTGTTGCTGAATTGCCGCGCCAGGGGGTGCCTGACGCGTTCTGAAATCTTCGATTCACGCGCCGCCAACCTGCTCCGCGGGAGGGGACATGCATCGCACCGTCACCGGGCTATTCGCCATGTTCGTTGTTGCGTTCGCGCTCGTGGGTCCGGCGGACGCCGCGCGGCCGCCGGGCGCGGCGCTAAACTCCACCGCAGGCATCCTGCACTGGATCAACGCCTATCGCGACAAGCCCGATCCCGACGGTCTTCCTGTCGTCGTGCACGCGCTCGGCGAACTGCAGGCGTTCAAGGATGCCGAAACCTCGGGCGCCTATGTCGGCTTCATCGCCGGCGTGCTGGGCGCCAATCCAGGCCGCGCCGAGAAACTGATCGCCAAGATGCTCGCCATCGATCCCGCCGATCATTGGGTGCTGGTGCGCGCCATCGCCTATTCCGGCCTGCCGAACTGGAAAGATCTGCTCTCAACCTTCGCCGACCGCATGCCGATGCGCCGCGCCATGATCGACAAATATCTCGACGGCACGCTACCGACGCTGGACCAGATCGATTACCAAGCGAAGAAGCCCGGCATGCTGGACAAGGTGAGAGTCGTCTTGCAGCTCACCGATGGGCGCGAGAAGCCGGTGATGCTGGAGCCGAGCCCGGAGCTGATCGACGTGCTGTGGGGCGCCTATCTGGCCACCGGCACCTACACGCCGGTAGGCCGCATCATCAAGCTGTTGCCGCTCGCCAACGACAAGGACAATGTCGACAACCTGACCGCCGGCAGCGCCGCCAAATTCACGCTGGCCAGCAATGCGGTGCGCGATCTCAACCTGCTCAACATGCTGAAATGGGCGGCCAAGCGCCAGCCCAAGGAGGTGGCGGTCGTGCTCAACGACGTGATCGAGACAGCGGACACCGTCGACACCACGCGCATGCGCAAGGAATCGCTGGCCGCCATCGATGAGCTGAAGCAGAAAGGCCCGAATTCCAAGCGCGAGATGACCGGATTAGGCCAGATCGGCGCCGGCGCGCTGTCGATGGGCTGTGTCGTCGCCGCCGCTACCGGACAAATCGAGCTCGGCCTGCCATGCGTGATCGGCGGCGCCGCCTACTCGGCGGGCATGCAGTACATTTCGCACTGATGTCCTGAAACCACCGGCGACGGTGACAGCCGCGCTCAAGCGAGCGCGGCCGTCTCCGTTCACTGATAGGTGCGGTCGATTCCGGCCTGCGCCAAGAGCTCGGACAACCGGCGGCGGGCATGGAACATGCGCGTCTTCACGGTGTTTTCCGGCACGCCGAGGATCTCGGCGACTTCGTTGATCGGCTTGTCCTGGTAGTAGGCGAGATCGATGATTTCCCGGTGCACCAGCGACAGATGGCTCAGGCACTGGCGCATGATGGCAACCCGATCCTTCTTCTGCACGGCGATTTCGGGATCGTCGGCCAGATCCGGAATGGCGGCAGCAGCATCGTCGTCGAGCTCGTCGTCCTTGCGCCGGCGCAGCGAGGACAGCGCCTTGAAGCGGGCGATCGCCAGGATCCAGGTCGACACCCGGCTGTTGCCCTGGAACTGGTGGGCGTTGCGCCACACGTCGAAGAACACTTCGCTGACCAGGTCTTCGGCCTGCGCCTCGTCGCCGACCAGGCGGAGCAGGAACCGGTACGTCTGCACGTGGTGCCGCGCGTACAGGACCTGCATCGCCAGCTTGTCGCCGGAGGCGATGCGTTCGATCAGATCCGCATCGTCGCGTTGCTTCGCCGCGACGGCCGGATTGAGCGCCTTGGGTTGAGCGAGACCGCGTCCTGAAACGGCACCTGCGACCGCTCCGACCGCGAATTCATGACCTAGACTTGCCGTGATGGTATTCATTTTAGTCCCCCGTTATCGCTTATTTGTTATGGGGGGACGGTAGAGTTCTTAACGATTGCTTCACCATTCTACATTTGTAAATTTCGGCTAGCTGAAGTGAGGAGCAATCCTATACGTCCGTATAGCCCGCGGGCCCGGGCGGCCTACGTGCGGCGGCAAGTCATGGAAGTGGAGAAAGCGGAATTTACGCGGCCGGGGCCGGCCAACCGCCGCTACACAGATCCGGCAACAGAACTGCCAAGCGCCTTATCGAGGCATTCGATCAGGCTATCCTCACTAAACGGTTTGCGCAGAAAGCCGAAAGCGCCCGCATCCAACACCCGGTCGCGGACCCTTTCGTCGAAATAGGCGGTCATGAATATGACCGGTGTCGAGTGGCCGTTGGCAATCAGCCTGGCCTGCAGATCGGCTCCGCTCATGCCCGGCATGTGCAGATCGGTGATCACGCACGACGATTCCCAGACATCGCCGGAACGCAAATACTCTTCGGCAGAGGAAAACGTCGTAGCCGAGTAACCCAGCGACTTTATGAGGCTTTTGGTAGCCTCACGGACTGATTCATCGTCGTCGATTATCGATATCACGGGTGCTTTTGCCAATTGTTGTACCCTTACGCGGATGAGATACCGAAGTCGCGCGTCGTCAGCCACTGTACATCGGAAAGGTTTGTGTATCCGTTCGCGGCGTTGAATTATACTTTTGTATAGGTTGTCATTTGCCGCGGCGAACGCCCAGCGCGTCCGCCATCCGCACCAGTTCGGCGAGCGATTTCGCGTTCATCTTGCGCATGACATTGCCGCGGTGAACTTTCACGGTGATTTCGCTGACCTTCAGCTCGCCGGCAATCTGCTTGTTCATCAGGCCGGCGGTGACGTAGCCCATGATCTCCTGCTCGCGCGGGGTGAGCGCGTCGAAGGCGGCCTTCAGCTTGGAAATGTCGCCGGCGCTCTTGCGCCGGTTGCGGTCCTGCTCCAGGCCGATTTGCACGGCATCCAGCATGTCCTGATCGCGGAACGGCTTGGGCAGGAATTCCACCGCGCCCGCTTTCATCGCCCGCACGGTCATGGGAATGTCGCCGTGGCCGGTCATGAACACGATCGGAATATGGATATTGGCCTTGGCCAGTTCGGCCTGGAAATCGAGCCCGCTCAGCCCAGGCAAGCGGACGTCAAGCACCAGGCAACTCGGGGCGTCCGGCGGGCCGCTTTGCAAAAATTCCTGGGCCGAGCCGAACGTCCTGACCTGCAAGCCGACCGAACGGAACAGGCTCGAGAGCGCCTCGCGCAGCGGCGCGTCGTCGTCGATCACGAGTACGACCGGTTGCGCTTCGGTGTTCATGTCGCCCCCGGCATGCCGGCAGGCAAGACGATGCGAAAAACCGAGCCGCGCGGCTCGCCCGGCGCGACCGAAAGCTGGCCTTTGTGACGCTCGACGATCAGGCGGCAAATGGCCAGGCCCAATCCCAACCCGTTCGGCTTCGTGGTGATGAACGCATCGAATATGGTCTTGAGCTGCTTCGGATCGATGCCCGGTCCGGAATCTTGCACCGCCACGGTGATGGCATTGCCGCCATGCCGCTCGGCGCGCACGTGCAGGATTCGATGATCGTCGTCGACCGCGTCCATGGCCTCGATCGCGTTGTGCACCAGGTTGATGAAGACCTCCTGCAATTGACCGCGATGACCCATGACGAACGGCAATTCGGACTTAAGCTCGGCCTGCGTGGCGATGCGATGATCCTTCAACTCCTCGCGCAGCGCTTGCAGCACGCCGCGCGCCAGCTCGTTCACGTCGATCGGCTCGTGGCCCTGATCGGCTTTGCCGAACAAGGTACGGATATTGTCAAAAACCTGGCTGGCGCGGTGACTGTCCTTGACCATGCGGTGCAGAGCCAGCCGCGCTTCTTCGAGATTGGGCGGATTGTGGCCGAGAAAGCGCAGCGCCGCGCCGCCATTGGAGGCGATACCCGCCAGCGGCTGGCGCACTTCATGGCCGATCGACGCCGCCATCGCTTCCAAATTCATGAGCTTGTTGTCGCGCTCGCGCTGCAGGTCCGCCACGGAGCGGCCAAGCTCTTCGGTGCGCTGGCGCAGCTCGTTCAGCAGCCGGGCATTTTCAATGGCGATGACGGCTTTGGCGGCAAAATTCTGAACGATTTCGACCTGCTTTTCGGTGAAGGGGCGGACTTCCCGGCGGCCGACCGTGAACGAGCCGACCAGCTCGTTGTCCTTCAACATTGGGATCGCCAGCGTCGTCCGCACGCCGGCCTGCTCGACGGCCGCAACCGTCGTCGGGCTGCGTGCGGCATAGGCTTGATCTGTCGCCAGGTCGGGAATGTGGACGATGGATTTATGCAGCAGCAGGCGGCCGCTTGGGGAATTATCGTCCGCGCGGTACGGCGTCAGCTTGCGCAATTCGGCAAAATCCGCCGGCATGTTATGCATCGCAACCAGCTGCAAGGTTTCGCCGTCCCAGCGGTTAATGGCGCCGGTATAGGCGTCGCAGACCCGAACGGCGTTCGCCAATATGGTGGCGAAAACGCCTTCGAGATCGCCGGCGGAGCTGGCGATGACGCGAAGCACCTCCGAGGTCGCCTTCTGCAGCTCCGACGCCTCGTTGAGCTCGCGCCTGAGCCGCGCGATCTTTGCCGTCGGGTTGGGGGCAGCGGAATGGCGACGGCGCGCGGGCTTTGGCGCGCGGCTGCGCTTTGGCGCCGTTTTTCGGCGTCGCGGGTCGTCGCCAGCTTTGGAGTGCCGTCGCATTGCCTCCCCCGAGGCTTTGGACGCGCATCGTAGCGAGTCGGACTGGCCAAGTGGAAGTGGCTGGTTGCCAGGTCGCAGACGCCGCCGGCGGTTGGAGTTACCGCAACGAGCCTTAGCAAAACGGCAAGAATCCCTTTATGAATCGACTGGTTAGCGGTGACGATGCGCAAACCCGCAAGCCATGATCCGGCGGCATCCCTTGGCCGGCCAAAGCATCAATTCGATAAGGTCAGCAGCTGCGCTTCGATCGCGGCGGGCGCACGCTCCGGCTCGACCCAAACGAAGTCCGGCAGCTGATTGCGGAACCAGGTTCCCTGCCGCTTGGTGTATCGTCGGGTATCGCGTTTACCGCCCTCGACGGCTTCGGCAAGGGCGATCTCGCCGTTGAGATGGCGAATGAGCCACGGCACGCCGTGTGCCTTCATCGCCGGCAAATTGGGATCGAGATGGCGCTTGGCGAGCGCGCGCACCTCCTCCAAGGCGCCCGCCGCCATCATGGCGTCGAAGCGGGCGCCGATACGATGCAACAGCGTGTCGCGGTCGGGCATGAGAAAGATTTTCGCGGCACGCGCGGCATCGACGCTCGCCGGCATGTTGGCTTCGTGCCACTGCACGATCGATCGCCCGGTTGCCAGCACGACTTCAAGCGCACGGGTGATGCGGGAACGGTCGCCCGGCATCAGGCGTGCCGCGGCGGTCGGATCGCGCCGCGCCAGTTCGGCATGCAGCGCCTCGGCGCCGTCGCTCGCCAGCCGCGCGCGCACCGCGTTGCGGATTTGCGCCGGAATCGGCGGCACCGCGGCGAGCCCGCGGGTCAGGGCATTGAAATAGAGACCGGTGCCGCCGACGACGATGGCCGCTTCGCGTTTCGTCGCCGCGAGCACGGCGGCGGCTTCGGTGCACCAGCGGCCAACGGAAAAATTCTCCGCCGCGTCGACGTGGCCGTAGAGCCAATGCGGCACCCGCGCCTCTTCCTCCGGCGTCGGCCGCGCGGTGATGATGCGCAGGTCGCGGTAGACCTGCATGGAATCGGCATTGATGATCGTGCCGCCGAGCTTTTCGGCCAGCGCCAGCGCCAGCGCCGACTTGCCGCTCGCCGTCGGGCCGGCAATGAAGATGATTTTTGGCTCGCTCACGGGGTTGACGTATTCCGTTTTTGCGCGAATTAAAATCCCGCAAGTAAGCGGGATTACCGAGAAGCCAAGTGACCCTGATAAAACCCTTCCGCGCGTTGCGGCCGGCGCCGGGACGCGCCGCCGAAGTTTTGGCCCCGCCCTATGACGTGCTCTCGAGCGCCGAGGCGCGCGAGCGCGCCAAGGGCAAGGCATGGAGTTTTCTGCACGTCTCCAAGGCGGAGATCGACCTCGATCCGGCGACCGACCCTTACGATGGCGCGGTCTATGCCAAGGCCGCCGAAAACCTTAAAGCCATGATCGCCGCCGGCGTGCTGATCCGCGACGCCAAGCCCGGTTACTACGTTTATCGGACGACCTGGCGCGGCCGCGTTTCGACCGGGCTTGCGGCGGTGGCGTCGCTCGCCGACTACGCCGGCAATCGCATCCGCCGCCACGAGCACACCACGCCGGCCAAGGAAAACGACCGCGTGCGCCAGATCGAAGCGGTCAACGCGCAGACCGGACCGGTGATGCTCGGCTACCCGACGGCGCCGCAGATCGACGCCATGCTGGCGCGCGCGGCGGCGGGCGATTCCGCATTCGACGTCACCGCCGACGACGGCGTGCGGCATCAGCTCTGGGTCGTCAGCGACAATGAATTCGTCGCGGCGCTGACCCGCGCGGTCGATGCCTTGCCGGCGCTCTATATCGCCGACGGCCATCACCGTTCCGCCGCCGCCGAACGCGTCGCCAAATCCCGCGGCGACGGCGCGCAGGGTTATTTTCTCACGGTGATGTTTCCGCAGAACGAGATGACGATCCTCGACTATAACCGCGTCATCCGTGATTTGGGTGGGCGCACTCCGGACGCGTTCTTGGCACGGCTGCGGCAGACCTACACGGTGCAAGCAAGCGATCAGCCGGTGCGTCCCGCCGCGGCCGGCGAAGTCGGCATGTTCTTGGCCGGCCATTGGTACCGCCTCACGCTCAATCGCGATGCCGCGGCCAAAGCGGCGCAGTCCAGCGACCCGGTCGAGCGGCTGCCGATCACGCTTTTGACGCGCAACGTCATCGCGCCGATTTTCGGCATCACCGATCCACGCACCGACAAACGCATCGACTTCGTCGGCGGCGGCCGCGGGCTTGGCGAACTGGAGCGGCTGGTGGCGTCAGGCGCCTTTGCCGTCGCCTTTGCGCTCTATCCGACACAGATGAGCGATCTGATGGCGGTCGCCGATGCCGGCGCGATCATGCCGCCGAAATCGACCTGGTTCGAGCCGAAGCTCGCCGATGGGGCGATCAGTCACGTTTTGGATTGAGTGCGACTCGAACGCGCGAATGGCGAAGTAGCGAATGGCGAATAGGGATTTTTTCCATTCGCTATTCGCCACTCGCCATTCGCGTTATTCGCCTACTGCAAATTCAACGCCACGAACCGCGTCTCGCCGTTGCCGTTGGACACCAGCAGCACCGCGACTTTCTTGCCCTGGGCCTTGAGCTGATCGATCCGCGCCTGCACCGCGGCCGGGTTGCCGACCGCTTCGTATTGCACCTCGACGATGACGTCGCCGGGAGCGAGCCGCTTGTCGGGCTGCGAGACATCCACGCTCGAATCGACGCCGGTGACGACGACGCCCTTGATGGTGTCCCTGATCTTGAATTTCTTGCGCAGATCGTCGGACATCGCCGACAGTTCGAGGCCCAGCGTCTTCTGCACCGTGGACTTCTGCTCCGGCACCGCATCAGGCTTGGTGTCGTTGGACGCGACCTTGTCGGTGTCCTGCAGCCGGCCGATCTTGACCTGGTGGGTCTCTTCCTTGCCCTTGCGGATGATGACGACGTCGACCTGCTTGCCGACCGGCGTGTCGGCGACGACGCGCGGCAGGTCGCGCATTTCCTTGATGTCGTGGCCGTCGAACTTGACGACGACGTCGCCCGGCTCGATGCCGCCGGGCTTGGCCGGCCCTTTGTCGTCGACGCCGGCGACCAGGGCGCCGCGCGGCGGCTTGATGCTCAGGCTCTCGGCGATATCGTCGGTGACCTGCTGGATGCGCACGCCGAGCCAGCCGCGCCGCGTCTCGCCGAATTCGCGCAGCTGATTGATCACCGGCATCGCGGTGTCCGACGGCACGGCAAAGCCGATGCCGATCGAGCCCCCGGACGGCGAGATGATCGCGGTGTTGACGCCGATGACCTCGCCGTTGAGGTTGAACAGCGGGCCGCCGGAATTGCCGCGATTGATGGCGGCGTCGGTCTGAATGTAGTTGTCGTAGGGGCCCGACTGGATGTCGCGGTTGCGCGCCGAGACGATGCCCGCGGTCACCGTGCCGCCGAGGCTGAACGGATTGCCGATGGCGATGACCCATTCGCCGAGCCGCAGCTTGTCGGAATCGCCGAACGTCACCGCCTTGAGCGGCTTGTCGGCCTTCACGCGCAGCAGCGCGAGATCGCTCTTGGTGTCCTTGCCGACCAGCTTCGCCGGCAGCTTGGTGCCGTCGTTGAGGATGACGTTGATCTCGTCGGCGTCGGCGATGACGTGATTGTTGGTCACCACCAAGCCGGACGAATCGATGATGAAGCCGGAGCCGAGCGAGTTGACGCGGCGCGGCGCGTGCTCAGGGTTGTCGCCACCACCCTGCCCGCGCCGGTTCTTGAAGAACTCGTCGAAGAATTCCTCCATCGGCGAGCCGGGCGGCAGGTCGGGCAGGCCGCTGATCCGGGCATCGACCTTTTGCGACGTCGAAATGTTGACGACGGCGTCGATCACCTGCTCGGCGACGTCGGCGATGTTCTCTGGTCCGCGCGCCGCCGCGGGCTGCACTGGTAGAATGATAATGGCCGCCATCAGCGCCGCAGCTGTCGCGCCGTGCCGCACGAAATGCGTGAGATGGCGAGAGGTCAAGTGGCGAGACATGGATGTCGGCGCTCCTGCGAGGGACTCAGTTTCCGGAAAAGTGCCCCCGACGTGCCCCCGGCGCAAGGCCATGCGCGGCCGGTCCAGTCATTAGGAACCCGATTAGGGCAGAAAAGCGACCCACGAATGGGGCGTTCAATGACGCACCAGGTAAACAATCAGCACGCCGACCAGCGCCGAAACGATCCCGGCGATGCGCAACGGGCCGTCGGCCATTTCCAGCACGGTCGCCATGGCGCGCTTGGCGCTCACCGGGAACGCGGCAAGAAAGATGCCCTCGATCGCGAAGAACAGGCCGAGCGCGGCGAGGAAATCGGACATTAAGACGGCAACCCGCTAGACTCTATTTCGTCGCGCTCGCGTGCGGTGGATTGGGCGCCGCCGCCTGGGCGTCGGCGCCTTCCGGCGGCGATTTTCCGGCCGGATCGCCGAAATAGCGGAAGAAATCCGAATCCGGCCGCAGCACCAAATGGGTGTCGCCGTGCTGCATGCTGCGCTCATAGGCCTGCATCGAGCGGTAGAAGGAAAAGAATCCCGGATCCTGGCCGTAGGCCTCGGCATAGATGCGATTGCGCTCGGCGTCGCCTTGGCCGCGGATCTGCTCGGATTGGGACGTGGCTTCGGCCAACAGCACCGTGACGTCGCGATCGGCCCTGGCTCTGATCTCCTGGCTCTTCTGGCTGCCCTGAGCGCGGAACTCGGCGGCTTCGCGCTGCCGCTCGGTTTGCATGCGCTGATAGACCGCCTGGCTGTTCTGCTCCGGCAGGTCGACGCGGCGGATGCGTACGTCGATGACATGGATGCCGAACGGCTGCGCATCGCGATCGAGCTGATCGCGCATCAGCGCCATCAGTTCCTCGCGCTTGTTGCGCACCGCGTCGGCGAGCGTGGCCGCGCCCAAAACGCGCCGCAGCGCCGAGTTGAGCAGGATCGCAAGCTGGGTACTGGCGCCGTCCGGCCCGACCGTCTGATAGAATTTGAGCGGATCGGTGACGCGGTAGCGCGCAAAGGCATCGACGACGAGGCGCTCGCCAGCCTGGGCAACGCCGGCATTCGTCTTGTCGCCGCTCGAGGCAATCACCTCCTGCGCCGGCGTTTCGATGTTGAGGATGCGCTTGTCGATATAGATGACGCTGTCGATGAACGGAATTTTTGCGTTCAACCCCGGCTCGGTAATGACGCGCACCGGTTGGCCGAGCCGGACAACGAGTGCCTGCCGGGTCTGATAAACGGTGAAGAAGGTGCTGTAGCCGACGATGATGGCGGCGAGCAGCAGGATGGCGGCGGCGCCGCCGGCCAGGCCCATTCTCATGGCGTGCCTCCCGGCTTTTGTGCGGGCTGCTGTTGCCGCGTCAGGTCGTTGAGCGGCAGATACGGCACCACGCCCGGACCGCCCTGCGGGCCGGTATCGATGATGGTCTTGTCGGTGCCGCCGAGCACGTGCTCCATGGTCTCGAGATAGATGCGCTCGCGGGTGACGTCGGGCGCCTTCTTGTATTGGTCGTAGACCTGCGAGAAGCGCGACGCCTGGCCTGTGGCCTCGGCCACGGTTTGCGAGCGGTAGGCCTCGGCGTCCTGGATGATCTTGGCGGCGCGGCCGCGCGCCTCGGGCACCACCCGATTGGCGTAGGTCTGCGCCTCGTTCTGCGCGCGCTCGAGATCGGAGCGCGCGGCCTGCACGTCGCGGAAGGCGTCGATGACCTGGGTCGGCGGATCGACCTTCTGCAGCTGGACCTGCTGCACCACGATGCCGGCGCCGTAGTCGTCGAGCGTCTTCTGCATCGTTTCCTGCACTGCGGTTTCGATGGTCTGCCGCGCGCCGGTCAGGATCGCCTGAATGTTCGAGCGGCCGATGACTTGGCGCATGGCACTTTCGCCGACCGCTTTCACGGTGCTTTCGGGGCCCTGCACGTTGAACAGGTAATCGCCGACCGCGTTCGGCTTGACCTTCCACAGCACCGAGAAATCGACGTCGACGATGTTCTCGTCGCCGGTGAGCATCAGGCTTTCTTCCGGCACGTCGCGGATGGTGGTGCCGCGGCGCATGTCCTCGGCGACCCGCATGCCGATGTCGATCTTGTTGACGCGCAGCGCCTGCGGCGTCAGCGCGGTTTCGATCGGATAGGGCAGATGATAGTTCAGTCCCGGCTGCACCTCGCGCACGAACTGGCCGAAGCGCAGCACCACGCCGAGTTCGTCGGGCTCGACGCGGAAAAAGCCGGAAAAGCCCCACAGCGCCACGGCGACGAGCGCAATGAGCGCGATGCCGCGGCCGCCGAGATTGCCCGGCATCAAGGCGCGCAGCTTGTCCTGGCTGCGGCGCAGGAAATCTTCGAGATCGGGCGGCCTCGGCCCCCCTGGCGTTTGCGGCCCCGAGCCCCACGGTCCCCGCGACCCGGAACCCCACGGGCCGCCGGATTGGTTGCTCCACGGCATCAATTGTCTCCTTAAGACGCCGGCGCCGGGCCGGCTGGTACGTTGCGGGGGGTTATAGGGGACCGCACCGCCCCTTACAACGCGCAGTTATGACGCGCTGGCCGGCCGCATTTTGGCGTTAATTTCGCGTTCGTAGGTCACGAATGCGAACGCCGCTTCGTCCTCGGCAGCCGGCTCATGCTCGCTGCGCGTGTTTTCGTGCCATTCGCTTGGATCAATGGCCGGAAAGTAGACATCGCCGTCGATCTGCTTGTGAACGTACGTGATGGCCAGCTGCGTCGCCAGCGGCATGGCTTGGGCATAGATTTCGGCGCCGCCGGCAACGACGATAGTATCGGTATTGCGCCGCAATGCGTCACCGCGCGCCGCCGCCAGTGCAGCGTCCAGACTCGGCGCCACTACGATGCCCGGCGCCGCAAAAGTAGTGTCGCGGCTCACCACGATGGTGGTGCGGCCGTTGAGCGGCTTGCCGACCGACAAAAACGTCCTGCGCCCCATTACCACCGGCTTGCCCATGGTCAGGGCGCGGAAATGCTGCATGTCCGATTTGAGCCGCCACGGCAGCGCATTGCCGCGGCCGATGACGCCGTTCCGCGCAATTGCGGCGACGAGAAGGATGTTCATCCTCACACCGCGATCGCGGCCTTGATGTGCGGGTGCGGATCGTAGCCTTCGAGCACAAAATCCTCGTAGCGCAGCGCGAACAAATCCTTCGCCGCGGGATTGAGCCGCAGCGTCGGCAGCGGCCGCGGGTTTCGCGTAAGCTGCAACCGCGCCTGTTCGAGATGGTTGAGATAAAGGTGCGCGTCGCCGAGGCTATGGATGAAGATGCCGGGTTTGAGCCCGCTCACCTGCGCCACGGCAATCGTCAGCAGCGCGTAGGAGGCGATATTGAACGGCACGCCGAGAAAAACGTCGGCCGAGCGCTGATAGAGCTGGCACGACAGCGCGCCGTCGGCGACATTGAACTGAAACAGGCAATGGCACGGCGGCAGCGCCATGCTGTCGATTTCCGCCGGGTTCCAGGCGGTGACGATCAGCCGGCGCGAATTGGGATTGCGGCGGATTTCCGCAAGCACGTTGGCGAATTGATCGATGGTGGACCCGTCTGGCGCCGGCCATGAGCGCCATTGCCGGCCGTAGACCGGACCGAGATTGCCGTTCTCGTCCGCCCATTCGTCCCAGATGGTGACGCCATGCTCGTTGAGATATTTGACGTTGGTGTCGCCGCGCAGGAACCAAAGCAGCTCGTAGATGATGGATTTGACGTGCAGCTTCTTGGTGGTGACCAGCGGGAAGCCAGCGGCGAGATCGAAGCGCATCTGATGGCCGAAGACCGAGCGCGTACCGACACCGGTGCGGTCGCGCTTTTCCACGCCCTCGGTCAGCACGCGTTCCATGAGGTCGAGGTATTGGCGCATGAGCGGTGTGATCCGGCCGACTCGGGGGAGTCTAACGTCAAATGAGGGGCGAACGAAACGCGCGCAAGAGCGCTGTGGACCGCCTCAAACCACCGCCATTCGTTTAATGCCCATGCGCAGGCGCGGCCAGACGTTTTGGCGCAAGCGGGTGATGCGCGATTGCGACCGCGCGCTAATCGCGAGCAGCCATATCCAGCAGGGCCTGGATGAATGCCACGGCGCGGGCGTAAATGCCCGGCGCTTCGCTCTCGCGCGGCCCGCCGATGGCGAGCGCAAGATCGGCGCCGAGGCGGCGCTGTTGCACGCGCAGCCACAGCGTCGCGCGCTCGACAGGCTCCGGCCCGGCAAGATCGACGATCAGGAGCGGCTTGCGGTAGCGATGGGCGAGTTCTTCGGCGAGCGCGGTGCCCTTGGACACCGCCAAGCCGCCGGCCGCGACCACGATCATGCAGGCATCGGCATCGCGCACGTTCCATTCGGTGCGCTGCGCCGGATCGGCGAGCGGCGTCTCCTCCAGGCGCGGATATTTCGCCAATAGCCCGGGCGGCGCGGCAAGGTCCTCGGCCCAGCCGCCCTTCGGACACCAGCCGCCGTAGGCGATGCCGCGCTCCACCGCCACATCGAGCACCGCGCGGTCGACGCCGGATTGGCCGCCGGAAAGGAATTTCATGGGTTGACCGCTCTTTTTTTGGCAACCTTTTGCGCTTATATTCCTTGAGCCGGCGCAAGCCGGCTATGGCGATAAACGGCCGTCGTAATAAACCTTTCGGACCCGGGGGCAGTACCCGGCGACTCCACCAATTTCCGGAGGACGGATGACAGACTACGGACGACAGATGAATAAGCGGGCCGAAAAGGTCCTCTTGATCTGTATCTGTCCTCCGTCGTCCGACTTCCGTCGTCCGCTTACGGGGTCGAAATAGGATCGACGAGGGCGTAAAAGGCGCGCTTTTGCCCGGGATGGTTCCGGCGTTATCGGGCCAAATTCATAGTTGCCAACGACAACTATGCTCCGGTTGCTCTGGCTGCGTAACGCAGTCTGAAAGACCGACTTGAAGCCCTGGCGGGTTAAGCTCCGTCAGGCGGGGTTCGGAGGCACCTGGCAACAGAAGCCTCCACTTTCCAGCAGACAGGTATCAGTCATCAGTAATCAGACGGCAGAACGGTTTGAACCTCTATGATTCACGCCATATTTGTCGTCTGATTACTGATCACTGATTCCTGATCCCTGCCATGGCCACTGACTACATCCGCTACGACATTCTCGCCCAAGCGGCCTTGCGCGGGGTCGTGCGCACGGTCTTGGCGGACGTCGCCAAGAAGGGATTGCCAGGCGAGCATCATTTCAAGATTACCTTTGCCACCACGGCGCCCGGCGTGCGGCTGTCTGAGCGCATGCGCGGGCAATATCCTGACGCCATGACGATCGTGCTGCAGCACCAGTTCTGGGATCTGACCGTCGACGACGATGGTTTTGAGGTCGGCTTGTCGTTCGGCGGCGTTCCGGAACGCGTCGCGGTGCCGTTCGACGCGGTAACGGCGTTCTTCGATCCGGCGGTGCAATTCGGCTTCCAGTTCGAGACCCTCGACAAGCAAGCGGCGCAGGAGACCCCGAGCGCTGCCGCCAAAGCAGCGAGTTCGGCGCCACGGCCGGCAGCGATCGAAAAGACCGACGCCGCCCTGCCCGCCCCCGCTCCGCCCGCGGAGCCCGAGCCCGACGCCAAGAGCGGCGGCGAAGTCGTGCGGCTCGACCGGTTCCGAAAAAAGTGACCCGCGGGATCAGGCCGTTTCAGCTTATTGCCGCAAAGCCAGGACTCCGGAGAGTGTTGCGCGGTTCGTGCGGGACGATCACAAACTTGTGTTGCGTGCGGCGGCAGTATCGGCTTACCGGTGAAGGCCCTGAATTCCATCAATATCCGCGATACAGCCAGGCTATATTGGTAATATTATCAAGTATGCCGTTTGACAATTAACGTCTCTCTTACGTACGTTAAAGACTCTTCGCGAAAGAACATCAGACGACAACAAGTATTCATTCGACATGCATTAAACTTTGGCGGCATGAAATTCTTAGGACGACGCGATAATTATTTGCCGGACAAAAGGAATAGGCTCTCCTCCCGACCGGCAACTCTGCGTTAGGCTCTGGAGACTCTCTGTTGTCGTGATCCAGTGTCAAGGTACCGGTCCTATAAATGTGCTGTCGAAGCGGGTCAGAACGGCCCGGCCCGATTATCCGTTACCGCCGAGCGACCTAATGGGCGACGTTGTCAATCTCCGAACCGCGCGAAAGCGGGCCAAACGACGCGATGCCGAGCAAAAGGCCGCGGCCAATCGCCTGGCTCACGGCCGAACCAAGGCGGATCGAACCGCGACACGGTCTCGCAACGACAAAGCCCAGCGAAGCCTCGACCTGCACCGGGTCGAAACGGGAGACAGGCAATGAAATCGCCAGTCATCAAGCGCTCGATCGTCATCGCCGGTCACAAGACCAGCGTCAGCCTTGAAGACGCCTTCTGGAAGGGGCTCAAGGAGATCGCCATCGGCCGCGACAAGACGCTGTCGGACCTCGTCGCCGAGATCGATACTGGGCGCCCGCACGGCAATCTGTCGTCAGCCATCCGGCTGTTCGTGCTCGACCACTATCGGGCGCAAACCAACGGCCATGCCGCCGAAAACAGCGCCCAACCGCCGCTCTTGGTCGTGCCGGCGGCGGCGACGTCAGTTCTGCGGCCGGAATAACAAATCGAGCGGCGACCCTGCTGTTTGCGGGGCTGCCGGCTGGGGTGCAGCCGTTGGCGGCGCGGGCCGCGGTTTGTTTGCCGTTGTTGACCCGGTGACGCCGGCAGCCGGCGCTTCCGTCTGCAACAGATCCAATCCGCGCGTTCCAGGCGGCGCGGTAGCACCCGCCGCTATCGCGAATTCGACGATGTCGCCCGCAGGGACTGTCCTGACAACTGGAAAGTCCGGACGAACCGCGCGGCCGATGACGTCCTGACGCCTGTTGGCTTCGATCGACTCGATACGCCGGGATTGCAGCTCGGCGGCGCGCAAGCTCAGCCAACCGGTCAGCGCCGCAACGTCGAGGCTGCGCGCAGGCGCAGCGAGCGGGCCTTTGAGCGTGACGGTGAGCTCCGGCGGAACGCGGATCAAGGCATGGGCCGGCGGCGGCGCCGTGAGCGTCATGCGCGCGTCGACGGTGCCGGTGTTGAGATCGAGCGCGCCGGACAGCGACAGCGCCGCGCCGTCCTGGGCCGACAGCGTCGCATTGGCGACGCGGACCTTGCCGTCGGCGATCATCATGGCGGCATCGCCTTGCGGCGCGGCCAGATGGCCGCCTGCGAGCGCCGCATTCACCGCAGATTGAATTTTTGCCGCCTCCATCGCCGTGCCCTGATCGGCCGCACGCATCGCGGCGACGAATGCCGCCGGATCGAGCCCCGCGATATGGACATCGGCCAGTGCGACCGCGCCGCTGCCATGCGCCGCGCGGATGAGGGCTGCGGGACTGGCGCCGATGCCATCGTAGTCGGCCTTGAGCGTCAGCCGCGCGTCGATGGTCTTCTTGCCGGTTTGCAGGATGGTTGCCGCGTCGGCGTCGGCCAGCGCGATATGACCGTGGCTGACCAGTCCGTCGGCGTTGCGGCGGAACGCCAATTCGCCGCTGACGTGGCCGCCGGCGAGGCCGCCGTCGATCGTCTGCAACGCGATTTCGCCAGGGCGAAACCGCGCCACGCCCTTGAGATTGCTGGCGACCAGCGTCGGCGTGAACGCCGCATGATCGAGCGTGAAGGTCACCGCCCCGTTCATCGCCGCGAATGCGCCAGCGCCGAGCGGCTGGCTCGACCACGGCGCAGCGGCATTTTGCGCCTGGCGCGGCAGTCCCAACAGCACGCTCGCCAACCAGGCGCCATCGATATTATCGGCCCCGACCTCACCGTCGATGGCCATCGGACTTGCCAGATTGACAGCGAGACGCCCGCGCGCCGATGCCGTGCCGGCCAGCACGGCGATTTGCGTGAACGACAGCGCGGTGCCGGCCACTGACACGGCGGCGCGCGCGGAGAGCGGAACGGCGCCGCCCGGCTGGCCGGTCATCGCTTGCTGCAGCGGCCCAAGGTCAGCGGCGGTCGCCAATATTTGGAACGCGCCCGCGGGCGCTTCCGTGCCGTTCAATCGCACCGCACCGCGCACCGCGGCGGTAAAACCGCTGGCCGACGCCTCGCCATCGACACGAAGCTCGCCGTTGAGCGGTCCGACCGCCGACAGCGTCACCCGGCCGGGCAGCTGGTCGACGGCGACGACGCGATTGAGGCCGAACAGCGTCGCCAGCGCGGTACCGTCGTCGGCGTCGAGCCGGCTGTCGATGCGCACATTCGCTTCAGCGAGCTTGGACGGCTCGCCGGTCGCCGCGCCGTTGAGCGCAACGCGTATCAAGCCTAACTGCCCAGTGAGATCGAGCTTGGCGCTGCTGCCGGCAACAGCCGTCCGCTCGACGGTCAAGGTGCCGTGCAGTTTTGCCGGCGCCAAGCGATCGGCGGCACGGCGAAGCACATCCGCCGGCTGCGGCGCAAACCGCCCCAGAACCCGCGACAGATCCGCAAGCGTGCCGGCGTCGAGATCGACGGTGACGCGGCCGCGCGGCTGCGACGACAATTCGTCGATGCGTCCGGAGATGTCGAGCGCGGCGCCGCCCAGTTCGCCGACCGACAGATGCTCGATCTGCAGCGCGCCGGAGTCGAACTTGACCTGCGCCTTGACCGCCCGCGCGTCGACGCCGGCCAACGTCGCCTTGCCGATGTCGAGCGCGAGCGACCCCTGTCGTGGCGGCGCAAAGCCGGTCTCGTCCACGGCCGTCTTGGCAAACGCCGCCAGCGCATCGAGATCGAGCTTGGTGGCGTGAAGATCGGCCTCGACAATGGCCGGGCGGTCGGGCTGCGGCCAAGTATAGGCGAAGCGCCCCTGGACATTTTCCTGATCCAGCGTGGCGTCAAGCCCGTCGACCGCCAAACGATCGCCGGCAATGGTGACGTTGCCGCGCGCGCGCAATGTCCGCACGCCGGCCGAAGATGTGTCGCCACGTCCGCTGAGCCAGGCGAGCAGCGTATCGGCGTCGGCGGCGTCCAAGGCGCCGGGCCCGGTGAATGCGAGACCCTGTCCGGACTGTTCGACGTGGCCGCTCAAGCTCACCTGGGCCAACCCCGGCGCGCGCAATTCGACGCCATCCAAGCTCCATCCGGTCGCGTCAAAGCGTGCGACGCCGCGCAGCGACTGGACATTAGTGCCGCCGACCGTCAGGCCGGCGATGGCGACGCCAATCTTGCCCGGCAGCGGCGGCTTGATCGACGCCAGGAATGTTTCGACAAAATTTTTGATCACAAAGAGCGGCGGCCGGTGCGTCAGGTCGGGCGCGGCGAGCGCGCGATCGACATTGACCTCGAGCGCGGCGACATCGCCGTCGAAATGCGGGTGCTCGCCGAATGTGAGATCGGCTTTGCCGGTGAACACCACCGCGCGTTCATCCGGCCCGTATTGGAACGTGACGTCGTGCAGCGACGCCGCGGCCGGCGTCACGCGGATCGTGCCGCCGGCGTGCCACGGATCGCTCATCACCCGCTGACCGCTCGACAGCGCGGCGCCGACCGGCCGCGCCAGCGCAATGGTGCCGTCGAATTGCGGCAGGCCGCGATCGAGGCTGAGCGTGCCGTCGATGTCCGCGGTCAGCGGGTGATTGGACGGATTGACGCCGAGCCTGATCTTGAACCCGGTGTCGGCATCGCCGCGACCACCCGAAATTCGGTAGCCGTAAGGTTCGTCGCCGACCACGAACGCTCCTTCTCCTCTGAACGGTCCAAGCAGCGAGCGGATGTCGCCGTCGAACGACAGCTTCTGCAATGTCAGCCGCGCGCCCGACGCGGCATCGACGAGGACGATGCTGCCGTCTTCGACGCTCAGCCGGGAGACGGAAAGGTCCTCGGCACGCCACGTGCGCGTGGCGGCCGGCCAGTCGATGGCGCCGGAACGGTCGAGCGCGAGATTGATTTGCGGCGTCACCAGACGCGCCTCGGTGGCCTGGACCTCGCCGCGGATGAGCGGACCAAGCCGCACCTCGAGATCGATCGCGCCGGCGCGCAGCCGCGGTTCCCGGCCCGCTTCACCGATCTCGACGTTGCGCAGCTTGATGCGCGGGGTCGGCAGGATGCGGGCGTCGATCGCACCCGTGACGCGCACGCTCAATCCGGTGAGCCGGCTCGCCTCGGTCTCGAATGTGGTGCGGAAATGGTTCCAATCGACGACGAGCGGCGCCACCAGCGCGGCAACCAGCGCCAGAATGACCGCGATTGCCAATCCGAGCAGCGTCGTCTGCACGGCAAGCCTTCCCTCAAATCAACCCTTGCGACTCTGGCGCGCTTCCGCCCAAACCTAAATGAGGCCGGCACCGATTGCACGCTTTGCGGCGGGCGTTTGGGCCGCGTTCGGGGCGATTGTATGTCGCCCGGGCCTCCGCGATCAGAGCTCGACGATCTTGCCGGGGTTCATGATGTCGAGCGGATCGAGCGTGCGCTTGATCGCGCGCATCGCCGCAAGCGCCGGCTCGCCGTGCTCGGCCAACAGATATTTCATCTTGCCCTGGCCGACGCCGTGCTCGCCGGTGCAGGTGCCGTCCATGGCCAAAGCGCGCTCGACCAGGCGCTGCGACAGCGCCTGCGCGCGGGCGACTTCGTCGGCGTCGTCCATGTCCACGAGCAGCGTCAGATGGAAGTTGCCGTCGCCGACATGGCCGACGATCGGCGCCAAGAGCCTGCTTGCGGCGATGTCGCGCTGGGTCTCGACGACGCATTCGGCAAGCCGCGATATCGGCACGCAGACGTCGGTGGCGACAATCTGCGCTCCCGGCCGCAGCGCCTTGCACGACAGCGCCGCGTTATGCCGCGCCTCCCACAGCCGGGTACGATCCTCCTGGCGCGTCGCCCACTCGAATGGCCCGCCGCCGAATTCGCGCGCGATGTCGCCGAAACGCTCCGACTGCTCGGCTACTCCCGCCGCCGTGCCGTGAAACTCCAAGAACAACATCGGCGTCTCGGGCAGCCCAAGCTTGGAATGAAGATTGACCGCGCGCACCTGAAGCGCGTCGAGCAATTCGATGCGCGCGACCGGAATGCCGGACTGAATGGTCAGGATGGTCGCACGGCAGCACGCTTCGACCGAGGGAAACGGGCACACCCCTCCGGATATCGCCTCCGGCACGCCGGCGAGCTTGAGCGTCAGCTCGGTGATGACGCCGAGCGTGCCCTCCGAGCCGACGATCAGGCGGGTGAGGTCGTAACCGGAGCTGGACTTCTTGGCCCGGCTCGCCGTCGTCATCACCTCGCCATTGGCGAGCACGGCTTTCAACGACAGCACATTGTCCTTCATCGTGCCGTAGCGCACCGCATTGGTGCCGGAGGCGCGCGTCGCCGCCATGCCGCCGAGCGAAGCATCGGCGCCAGGATCGATCGGAAAGAACACGCCCTGATCGCGCAGCTGCTCGTTGAGCGTCTTGCGCGTGATGCCGGGCTCGATGACGCAGTCGAGATCCTCGGCGTGGACCGCGAGCACGCGGTTCATGTCGCGAAAATCGAGCGAGATGCCGCCGCGCGGCGCATTGACCTGCCCTTCGAGCGAAGTGCCGACGCCGAACGGGATCACCGGCACGTGCGCCGCGGCGCACAGGCGCACCACCTGCTGCACGTCTTCGGTGGTCTGCAGGAACACCACGGCGTCCGGTGGCTGGTTCTCGATCCAGGTCACCGTATTGCCGTGCTGCTCGCGCACCGCCTGCGAGGTGACGAGACGGTTGCCGAATCGGGCGGCGAGCGCGGCGATGACGCCGTCGACCGCCTTGCGGTCGCGTTTTCGCTCGGTCGTTGCCTCGGCCAATGCCATTACGTTGCTCGCGTCACTCTTCCGGCCTGAAGCCCGAAGCTTTAACAGCCGGCGCCCATTTTTCCGAGTCATCCTTCTGAATGTCGGCAAACGCAGCCGCAGATGTGCCGGTCGGCTGCAATCCGAACGTCAGGAACCGATGCTCCACGTCGGCCGACCGCACCGCGTCGACGATCACCTTGTTGAGCCGTGCGATGACGTCCGGCGGCGTCTTCGCCGGCGCGAACATGCCGTACCAGCCGGACGCGACCAGATCATAACCTGCTTCGCGCAGCGTCGGCACGTTCGGCAGGAATGGCGAACGCTGCCGGTTCGAGGTCGCCAGGACGCGGATGCGGCCGGCCTCGGCCATCTGCACCAGATCGGAGGTGGTCGTGATCTCGATCGGGATGTGTCCGGCGATGAGGTCGGTGAGGCCCGCGGCGGAACCATGGTACGGCACCGGATGCAAATCGATCTTGGCGGCGCGGCCGAACATTACGCCCAAAAAATGCGGCAGCGTGCCGGCGCCGGGGATCGCGTAGTTCGCCTCGGACGGATTGGCCTTGGCCCAATCGATCAGATCCTTGAGCGTCTTGGCGTCGATTTGCGGCCCCACCGCAATGCCGAAATCGAAGGTGCCGAGCTGGCTCAGCGGCGCGAAATCGGCGAGCGGATCGTAGTCCAGCTTGGTATAGAAGTGCTGATAGATCGCCACCGGCGCGATCGGCGTCAGCAGCAAGGTGCTGCCGTCGGGCGCCGCGTCTTTCACCATTTTGACGCCGATGCGGCCGTCGGCGCCGGCGCGGTTCTCGACGATCACCGGCCGGTTGAGCGCACCATTCATTTTATTGGCGATCAGGCGCGCCACGGTGTCGCCGGAACCGCCAGGTGCGAATGGAAAGATGATGCGGATCGGCTGCTCGCCGATTTGCGCCTGCAGCGGGGTGGCGACAAGCCATCCCGCCAGAACCGCAAGCGCAAGACGCAACAGCCACCGGCCCGGCATCTTGCTTCTCCTGGTCATCGCTGGTCCCGAAGATAGCCGCTCCACAGCTCGGCGGGAATGTCGGCCTCGTCCCAAACCCCGATCAAAATACCGCGACGCGCCGCTTTGCCACGCGCGTTGTCGATCTGCTGTTCCGAGCGCGTGGTGCGCTGCGACGCCCGCAACCCCCATTGCGCCAGCGCCGCCGCAAGCCGCTCGCGCTCGCCAGCGTGGGCCAGATCGGTGCCGAGGTCGTGCAGCTCGTCGGGATCGTTGACGCGATCGAACAGCAGCGGCCGAAAGCCGATCGCATGGATCAGCTTCCAGCGCTTGTCGGCGATCATGAACAGGCGCGCGTCGCGCGGTTTGAGCCCCAGCTTCGCCGACGCTGGCATCATGCCGTAATCGTATTCGCTGAGGGTGAACGGCCGCCAAGCTGTGGGCCGTTCACCGTGCAGCAACGGCAGCAGCGAACGGCCTTCGAGCCGGTGCGACTGCTGCGCCGGATCGCCGCCGGCAACTTCCAGAAATGTCGGCGCCAGATCGATGGCTTCGACCATCTCGTCGCACACGCCGCCCCGCGCCTTGTCGGCGGCGGACGACGGATCGTAGATGATCAGCGGCACTTTCACCGAGGCATCGTGGAAGAAGTCCTTGTCGCCGAGCCAATGGTCGCCGAGATAATCGCCATGATCGGAGGTGAACACGATCATGGTGTTGTCGAACAGGCCTTGCTCATCCATGAAGCGGAATAGCACGCCCATCTGGTCGTCGATCTGTTTGATCAGCCCCATGTAGACGGGAATGACCTCGGCGCGCACTTCGTCGCGCGAGAACGTGCGGCTGACATCGTGCTCCATGAAGGCGCGATAGACCGGATGCGGATCGCGCCGCTCGCTCTCCGAACGCACCGCCGGGATGACGTCGTCCGGCCCATACATATTGTTGTACGGCGCCGGCGCCATGTAGGGCCAATGCGGCTTGATGTAGGACAGATGCAGGCACCACGGCGCGTCGCCGGCCTCGCGGATGAAATCGATGCCGCGCCGCGTCATGTACGGCGTCTCGGAATCCTCCTCGCGCACCCGCGCCGGCTTCCGCGCATGGCGCATCGCCCACCCTGAGGCCAGCGCATTGCCCTCCCCGTCGGCGGCATTGGCCCAATCGTGCCACGGGTTCTCGCCGTCATAGCCCTTGTCGTTGAGATAGCTGTTGTAGCGCGGCCGCCGCGGCGAATAGCGCATGCCGTCCGGGCCCGTGCCGTGCAACCCGTCGTCGCGCTCGTAGGGCTCAAAACCGCATTCGGCGACGCGCACGCCGATGATCGAATCCGGATCGATGCCGAGCCGCGCCATGCCTTCGACGTCGGCCTCCATATGGGTCTTGCCGACCAGCGCGGTGCGCATGCCAAGCGGGCGCAGATAATCGCCCATGGTCATCTCGCCGACCTTGAGCGGAAAACCGTTCCATGCCGCGCCGTGGGATTGCACATAGCGGCCGGTATAGGTGCTCATGCGCGAAGCGCCGCAGATCGGCGATTGCACATAGGCGCGGGAAAACCGCATGCCGCGCGCCGCCAGCGCATCGATATTAGGAGTTTTGAGCCGCGGATGGCCGTAGCAGGACAGATAGTCCCACCGCAGCTGGTCGCACATGATGAAGAGGATGTTCTTGGCTTTTTTCAACACGAGGCGCGACGTTCCCGGGATGGCGCTGGCGACAGGCAGGCGAGCCGGGGACGTTAGCACATCGCGTTGGAGGACAAGAATTGGGCCAGCGCGAACTTGAGCCTTGCCAAATCCGCCTCGGTCGGCTGCATTGCCCGCGCTGAACTCCGGAATGACCATGCTCGAACGGCCCGAACCCGCAATCCCCGCCCCTTTCGTCTCCTCGGTGATGCGGGTCGAGCCCGGCTGGATCGACTACAACGGCCATCTCAACATGGCCTATTACAATGTCCTGTTCGATCGCGCGGTCGACGAGGTCTACGAGCTGTTGGGCCTGGGCTTGGCCTATGTCGAGACGAGCCGGCACTCGACCTTCACGGCGGAAGTGCATGTGCGCCACCTGCGCGAATTGCATGCCGGCGATCCGGTGCGCGTGACGTTCCAGCTGCTCGGCTATGACGCCAAACGGCTGCATTATTTCGAGGAGCTGCGCCACGCCGAGGAAAACTGGCTCTCGGCCACGTCCGAGAACATGGCGCTGCACGTCGATATGGACGCGAGGAAGACGGCTGCTTTTCCGCCGGATGTTTCCGCGCGCCTTGAGCGTATGAAGGCTGCCCATGCCAGCCTGCCGATCCCGGAAGGCGTGGGGCGGCGGATCGGCATGCCGGATGCAAAATGACAGGCCCGCAATGGTGACGATTCGCGAGCACAAAATTCCGAGCACCGACAGCAAGCCTTACATCGCGGTCGAGGGGCCGGATCGCTGTCTGTGGTTCTGCGAAAGCGGCGCGGCAAAAATCGGCCGCCTCGATCCCGATCGCGGCACGTTCACCGAGTTTGCGCTGCCGGACAAGACGGCAACGCCGATCGGCATCACCACCGGCAGCGACGGCAATCTGTGGTTTACGGAAAAGGCCGCCAACAGGATCGGCCGCATCACGCCGCGCGGCGCGATCACCGAATTCGCACTGCCGACGCCCAATGCCGGGCCTGACGGCATCATCCTCGGCCCGGACGGCGCCGTCTGGTTCTCCGAGAGCGACGTGAGCCGCATCGGCCGGATCACGCCCGACGGGCGCATCACCGAATTTGCCGACGGCATCACGCCGAGCGCGAAGCCACTGTCGATCGCGGTGCGCGACGGCGCGCTGTGGTTCAGCGAGGCCGCCGGCAACCGCATCGGCCGCATCACGGTCGACGGCAAGGTCACGGAATTTCCGATTCCCTCCCACGACAGCCAGCCGCGCGCCACGGTCGCCCACCCCGACGGCAGCATCTGGTTCGTCGAGACCTCGACCAACGCGCTCGGCCGCATCGACCGCTTGGGCCGCATTACCGAGCATCCGGTGCCGACGCCGAACGCATCGCTGCGCGGCGTCACCGTCGGCGCCGGCGGCGATCTCTGGTACACCGCGAATTTCGCCAACAAGATCGGCCGCATGGCGCCGGACGGCACGGTGCGCGGCGAATACGATATCCCGACGCCGAACAGCGGCGCCCGCTGCATCGCAGCCCTCGCCGACGGCCGGCTGTTCTTCACCCAATACGACGCCGGGCTGATCGGGGAAGTGATCGTGGGCGAATAGCGAATGGCGAGTGGCGAATGGGGAAAGAGCTGCATCCATTCGCCATTCGCCACTCGCCATTCGCCATTCGCGCGCCAGAGCGGCCTCGTAAAAGCCGCGCCCAGGTGCCATCTTATGCGCGTGAGAATCAGCGATAGCGGTCACCTTGGCTGACCCTCTGAAGCGCACGATCGAGCCGATTGCACCGCCGGGCCCCGCGCCCGGCGGCATTGCCGCGCGTGCGCAGGTCGCCGCTAGCGCGCCCTATCTGGCCGGGCTCAATCCGGAACAGCGGCTCGCGGTCGAGACGCTGGACGGCCCGGTGCTGGTGCTGGCCGGCGCCGGCACCGGCAAGACCCGCGTGCTCACCGTGCGCATCGCCCACATTCTTAGCCTCGGCCGCGCCCGGCCCGGCGAGATCTTGGCCGTCACCTTCACCAACAAGGCGGCGCGCGAGATGAAGACCCGGGTCGGCGACATCGTCGGCGGCGTGGTCGAGGGCATGCCGTGGCTCGGCACGTTCCATTCCATCGGGGTGAAAATCCTGCGCCGCCATGCCGAGCTGGTCGGGCTCAAATCCGATTTCACCATTTTGGACGTTGACGACCAGATAAGGCTCCTGAAGCAACTGCTCGAAGCCGAGAACATCGACGAAAAACGCTGGCCGGCCCGCGTGCTGGCGATGCTGATCGACGGCTGGAAGAACCGCGGCCTCACCCCCGACCAGGTGCCGCCCGGTGAAGCCGCAGTGTTCGCCAACGGCAAAGGGCTGAAGCTCTACAAGGCGTTCCAGGAGCGGCTGAAAATCCTCAACGCCGCCGACTTCGGCGATCTGCTTCTGGAAAGCATCCGGCTGTTCCGCGAGCATCCCGACGTGCTCCGCCAATATCAGGCGCGCTTCAAATTCATTCTGGTCGACGAGTACCAGGACACCAACGTGGCGCAATATCTGTGGCTGCGGCTGTTGGCGCAGCGCGCGAGTAAGCCCTCTCCCCTTGCGGGAGAGGGCGGTTCCTCGCGCAGCGAGGAACCGGGTGAGGGCCCGGGCGCCCTGCCCTCACCTGGCGCGCTGCGCGCGCCGGCCTCTCCCGCAGGGGGAGAGGCGTATTCAAAAAACATCTGCTGCGTCGGCGACGACGACCAGTCGATCTACGGCTGGCGCGGCGCCGAGGTCGACAACATTTTGCGCTTCGAGCACGATTTTCCCGGCGCCAAGGTGATCCGGTTGGAGCGCAATTACCGCTCGACCGGCCACATCCTCGGCGCCGCCTCGCACATCATCGCCCACAATGAAGGCCGGCTCGGCAAGACGCTGCGCACCGACGACGAATTGGGCGAAAAGGTCGGCGTCACCGGCTCGTGGGATTCGGAAGAAGAAGCCCGCGCCATCGGCGAGGAGATCGAGCAATTGCAGCGCGGCGGCCACGCGCTCAACGAGATCGCCATCCTGGTGCGCGCCTCGTTCCAGATGCGCGAATTCGAAGACCGCTTCGTCACCCTCGGCCTGCCCTACCGGGTGATCGGCGGCCCGCGATTCTACGAGCGCGCCGAAATCCGCGACGCGCTGGCCTATCTGCGGGTGGTGAACTCTCCGGCCGACGATCTCGCCTTCGAACGCATCGTCAACGTGCCCAAGCGTGGGCTAGGCGACGCCACCGTGCAGGTGCTGCACGACCATGCCCGCAAGCGCAGAGTGCCGCTCACCGAAGCCGCCCGCGCCATCGTCGAGACCGACGAGCTCAAGCCAAAGCCGCGCGGCGCGTTGCGCGGCGTGCTCGAAGCCTTCGAGCGCTGGCGCAAGCAGCGCGACGCGCTGCCGCACACCGAGCTCGCCGAAATCATCCTCGATGAATCCGGCTACACCGAAATGTGGCAGAAGGACCGCTCCGCCGACGCCGCCGGCCGCCTGGAAAACCTCAAAGAGCTGATCCGCTCCATGGAGGAGTTCGAGAACCTGCAAGGTTTTCTCGAGCACATCTCCCTGGTGATGGACAACGAGAAGGCCGCCGAGGCCGACGCGGTCAATATCATGACCTTGCATTCGGCCAAGGGCCTGGAATTCGACACCGTCTTCCTGCCCGGCTGGGAGGAAGGCCTGTTCCCGCACCAGCGCACGCTCGACGACCAGGGCCGCGCCGGCCTGGAAGAAGAGCGGCGCCTCGCCCATGTCGGGCTGACGCGGGCGCGCAAGCGCGCCAAAATCTATTTCGCCACCAACCGCCGCATGCACGGCCTGTGGCAGACCAACATCCCGTCGCGTTTTCTCGACGAATTGCCCGAAGCCCATGTCGAGGTGACCGAGGCCCAAGGCGGTTTCGGCGGCTATGGCGGCTACGGCGCCTCCCGCTTCGACGCCGCCACCGCCTTCGGCTCCAACTACACCACGCCCGGCTGGCAGCGGGCGCAAGCGAAAAAAGGCGAAGGCGGCGGCTTTGCTGAGCCGGTCTCGCGCTACGACGCGGACGACGACGATCTACCCCTCTCCCGCCCCGGGGGAGGCCGCGCCGCAGGCGCGGGTGAGGGCCCACGGACTCCCGGCGCCGCCCCGCGCCGCCTGCCGCTCACCATCGAAGGCGAGCTGGTGGCCAAATCCACCGGCACCGTCTCCGCCTTCACGCTGGGCGACCGGGTGTTTCATCAGAAATTCGGCAATGGGAATGTGACGGCGATCGACGGCAATAAGCTGACGATTCAGTTCGACCGCGCCGGCGAGAAGCGGGTGGTGGATAGTTTTGTGGAGCGGGTGTGAGAATTTTTGCTTTGATCTCAAAGCTGGCTTGTTCGGGATAAAGTCCATTACCATTTTGTGGGGATGAATCTGCCCCCAAAGGATTTGAAGGAAGCATTGAGCGCCGTTCTTGGCCGGCTCAGCCATTTGAAGGCAAACTGGAATCTCGCAGCAAGTAATTACTTCGATCCGGGTGGCTTTCTGATCGCCCTACAGAACTGCATTTCGACGAGTCGAACTGTTACTTTCATTCTTCAAAGTCACAAATCCGGAATTCCTGATTTTGAATCGTGGTATGCCCCGTTTCAAAGCAGGTTTGACCAGGACCCAATTATGCGTTGGGCAAAACTAGCTCGCAACAAAATTGAAAAACAGGGCGATCTGCAAACACTAAGCCAAGTCAGAGCGCAACTCATTGCTGCATATTTGCACCACCCGCATACGGAATGGCTGCCATCGGCAGTTATGTGGTCTGCGGAGCAATTTCGCGAAAGCATACCTCAAACGTTACTCGATGCTCACGTTGTCGAGAACGGAGTACTTGCAATCGAGCGCCGCTGGATTGACGTTGAATTGCCGAACTATGAAGTCTTGGACGCATTGGCACATGTGTACGGCCAGCTTGCACTAATGATAGTTTCGCTGCACGACCACTGCCGCGTCCTGATACCAGAAGCTCGACCAGAACTGGGCGAGCACCTATTGCGCGATCTTCTGCCAGATGGTCGCCTCCGGAGCATGGTGCGTCCGTTTGAGGATCGCGGCATTTACATTGCAGTGAAGGACGGTGCCTTTCTTGGCTATCGCCGCGAGTTCCGGACTGTAGATTCCAACGACGCGCGGAAAGCCTTGCGGAGATATCGTAAGGCCCGCGGTTGGGCACCCTTAATCGAGGCAAAAAGTCTGCGAGAAATTGCCGAAGTCTATTTCGATAACGCACGGGCGGTCATGCTCAAGGATGGATATCACGTTCCGATGTTTATTCCTCTAAGAGGCAATATCCCCATTGATCTTATCGTTGCTCCCACGGAAAGCCGAATAGACAAATATCTAATAATGCAAGACATCGCCCACTATGTACGCCGAACAGGCGCTGACGGACTTTTACATATTTCCGAGGCTTGGACAGCAAAGCAAGAAGACGTGCCGAAAGGCAAATTCGCCGCTGATGCGGCAAACCGAGGTGAAGCGATCACGCTAACTGCCGTAAACGCAGATGGTGAGCAAATTACATTATCGGCAGTAATCACCCGTAAAAAGTGGAAAAAATATAAGGTCAAGCAATTGCTGCAGACAGAAATCGAAATTGGTGGGCGTGCTGTTTCAATGGGCCCAGTTTTGGAAGTATGGGGCAAGGTCGGTGTTTTACGCTTGGACGAAGATGATGAGGCAATGCAGCGCCTTGAAAAGCACTTTAGTCCAGAAACACCAGAGACCTTGTGAGATCGCGCGTGACGAATATTTTCGTGGGGAGGGAGTAGGGCTTTTTTTGACTTCCATCCTCATCTACATCGACTCCGACGCCTGCCCGGTGAAGCAAGAGATTTATCGCGTCGCCGAACGCCACGCGCTCAAGGGCACCGCCCTCAAGGTCTACGTCGTCACCAACTCTCCGATTGCCGTGCCGCGGAGCGAGATGATCGAGCGCGTCGTCGTCGGCGCCGGCATGGATGCGGCGGACAACTGGATCGCGGAGCGCGCCGGCGCCGGCGCGATCGTGATCACGGCGGATGTGCCGCTGGCGAGCCGGGCCGTGAAGGCGGGCGCCGTCGCTATCGCACCGAACGGCCGCGCCTTCACCGCGGATTCGATCGACATGACGTTATCGACGCGCAACCTGATGGATTCGCTGCGCAGCGCCGGCGCGGTCACCGGCGGCCCAAAGCCGTTCTTGCCGCGCGACCGGTCGAGCTTTCTCGCGGCGCTGGATCAGGCCATCGTGCGGCTCAAGCGCGCCGGGTTCGGCCAGGCGGCCGGCTAAGGAGTTGATACGTGCGGTTATTTATCCCGCTAAGTGCGGTTATTTATCCCGCCAAATCTGCTATGCTTTGGAAAGAGGCAGGGCTATGGCCGGACACCCCAAAGACACGCAGACCGATCTCGCGCCAAGTGAAGAACCGGTGCAGACTACTTACGAGCGTGACTTCTATTCCTGGCTGATGGAGCAGGCGCGGCATTTGCGGCAGCGCCGCTACGAAGCGCTCGATCGCGACAATCTTGCCGAGGAGATCGAAGCTTTGGGGCGCGAGCAATTCAACAAGCTCGTCAGCGCGCTGCGCGTGCTGATGCTGCACATGCTGAAGTGGGATCACCAGACGGAATTGCGCTCGCGCAGTTGGGTGCTCTCGATCGAAGAGCAGCGCCTGGAAATCGCCGATGTGCTGACCGACAACCCGGGTCTGCGGCCGCGTATCAGCGAGGCCATTGCGCGGGCCTACCGCCGCGCGCGCATCGAGGCGGCAAAGGAAAGCGGCCTTGACGAGACCGTCTTTCCGCCGGCTTGTCCCTATTCGTTCGACGACATCATGTCGCGGGTATTCTCGCGCTGAGGAAACCTAATGGCCGTCATGGCGTTTGCCGGATGTGCCATATCTTCCACCGAAGACCAAAGTCATGATCCGCAAGCTCTCCTCCGGCAAGTACCGGCTCTACTCGCGCAAGAAGAACCCGAAGACCGGGCGGCGGCGCAATCTCGGCACCTTCGCAAGCCGCGCCGCGGCCGAGAAGCACGAGCGCGCGGTGCAGTATTTCAAGCGGCACTGAGCCGTCATTCCGGATTGCCGTGAAGCGGCAAGTCCGGAATCCATAATCCCGGCGCAGGGGCTATGGACTCCGGGCTCCTCGCGGAGCCTGTCATCGGGCCGGCCACTTCGGGCCGGACCCGTTGGCTCGGCCCCGGAATGACGGCTTTGCGGGCCGCCCCGCCCTCACCAATCCCGCCGCATTTCATTCACCATTTCGCCGGGCTGCGGTTTTATGCTCTTGATCTGAACCAATTGGCCGCGAGACACTTCTAATAACCAAATCCCTTTCGCCCCATCAGGTGTCAATGATGCGTCCCGTCACTGTCCTCCCCGCCTCGCTCATCGCCGCGGCGCTGGCGCTGCCGTGCGCCTCGGCGGCGCGCGCCAATATCGACATTACGATCGACAAGTCGGCGCAGCAGATGTCGGTCGCGGTCGACGGCGCTCAGCGCTACAACTGGCCGGTGTCGACCGGCCGGCCGGGCTACGACACGCCGAACGGCCGCTTCAAGGTCAACCGCATGGACGCCAACCACTTCTCCCAGGAGTGGGACAATGCGCCGATGCCGCACACCATGTTCTTCGACCTGCACGGCCACGCCATCCACGGCTTCTTCGACGTCAAGCATCTGGGGCTGGCGGTGTCGCACGGCTGCGTGCGGCTGGCGCCGGCCAATGCCACGGTGCTGTTCAACCTGGTGAAGACGGAAGGCATGGCCAATACCAGCGTCACCGTCACCGGCCGCACGCCGGGCGGCGACAACGGCCCGGTGGCGCGGTCCCGCCTGCCGGAGAACGAGACCGTCTATTCGTCGCAGCCGCTGTCGATCGCGCCGCCGCCGGGTTATGACCAGCAGCAGCCCGGCTATGGCCAGCAACCCGGCTATAGCCAGCAGCAGCAGCCGGGCTATGCCCAAGAGCTGCCGCCCCAACCGCCGCCCGCCGGTTACGGCCAGCGCGCTTACGGCCAAGACTACCAGCAGCCTTACGCCCAGCCCTATTACGGGCAGCAGCCGCAGCCGTACTACGGCCAGCAATATTACGGACAGCCGCAGCCCTACTCCTACGGCCGCTAGCTCACGCCGTATTGAGCGGGCGCGGTGCGGGCGTCGCCTTCCTGCCGCCGAAAATGGAATAGGCTTCGGCGCCCGCGGGTTATTCCTGCGGACGCGTTTTGTCGTCTGGAGGAAAACAACAATGCCGCTTATTCATCGCCTCGGCCTTGCCGCCGTCGCCTGCCTGTTCGCCGCGCCGCTTCCCGCCGGGGCCGCGCTCATCATGCACAAGGACCTGTCGCTCGACATCGCCAAGACCATCGCCGAGGGCGCCATCGCGGCGTGCAACGCCAAGGGCTACGGCACCTCCGCCGTGGTGGTCGACCGCGACGGCATGACGGTGGTGGCGATGCGCGCCGACACCGCTTCGGTGCACACCATGGAGAATGCGCGGCGCAAGGCCTATACGGCGATGACCTTCAAGCAGCCGACGGCGGAATACGCCAAAAAACTCCTGGATCCCGCTTCGGTCGCGCACCAACAGGTGACCTTGCCGAACGTCATCGCCATTCCCGGCGGCCAGCCGATCAAGGCCGGCAACGAGGTGATCGGCGGCATCGGCGTCTCCGGCTCGCCCGGCGTCGACGACGAATGCGTCAATGGCGGCCTGGAGAAGGTGAAGGACGAGCTGAAGTAGTCGCCCGTCTTCCGGGGCCTCGCGCAGCGAGGAGCCCGGAATCCATAGCCCCTGTGCTGCAGAAGTATCTCCGCGCGCGTTCTGCACGACCAGTGATTATGGATTCCGGATAACCGCTTCGCGGTTTCCGGAATGACGTCACATCGGCTTCTGATATTTCAGCACGAAGGAATCGACCGGCGACGGCGGCCGGTTCGAAGAAAAATCGCGGGTGTCGCCGGGCACCCGCCAGAAATCGCCCTCGGCGACGAACTTGAAGCCGGCGGCTTCGAGCTCCTTGCGCACGATCGCCTCGTCGATGCGATGCAGCGACTTGCCGACCGAAATGTCGGCGCCGGCCGCGGCCGAATGGTCCGCCAGCACCAGAATGCCGCCGGGTTTTAGCGCCGCGAACATTTTTCGATCCATCGCCGCGCGATCGACATTCATGTAGGTCGTGTCGTGGTAGTAGAACAGGAACGTGATCAGATCGAGATTGCTCATTTCAGGGGAAATGGGATCGTCGAACGGCCGGAAGTCGGCGACGGCGTCGCTCATGGCCGGGGTTTTCAGCCGCGCATTGAAGGTGTCGATCGCCTTCTGGAAACCGTCGGCCGGGAATTGGCCATACACCTTGCCGTTCGGCGCCACCGCGCGCGCCATCAACTCGGTCGAGTAGCCGCCGCCGGCGCCCATATCGAGCACTTTCATGCCGGGGCGCGGGCCGGCGAATTTCAGCAGCGGCAGCGGATCGCGCCGCTGGTCGGCTTGCCGGTCGGCGTCGCTGCGGTCGGGCGCGGCGATCAGGGCCGCGTAGTCGGGCGCGGCTTGCGCCTGCGCTTGGCGCGCGCCCATGTCAATTCCGAGAACGACGGCAAAGCTCAAAGCAAGCACGGTGACACTATCTGCAAACATCTCATTCTCCCGGCATAGACATGATGGGCAGCAAGCATGAACCCATTACGACAGTTACACCAGAGCAGCGCTCGTTATTCCTGCATGGCTGCTGCTTGGCAGCCAATTCCTACTGGGCAGCCATGATGCGCGCGATGATCGGCTGCCACTTGTCGATCTCGCTCTGAAAATATTGCGTCACCTCGGCGGGACTCATGGCCTTGGTCTCGATGGCGTCCTGCTCCATCAGCTTGCGCATTTGCGGCCGGTCCATGGCGTTGACGACTTCGTGATTGATGCGCGCGACGATATCCGGCGGCAGCCCGGCCGGGCCGGAGAGCGCGAACCACGTCGTCGCCACCAGTTCCGGAAACCTAAGTTCGCGGAACGTCGGCACGTTGGGCAGTTGCGGCAGCCGCGCCGAGGCGCTGACCACCAGCGGCAGCAGCGCGCCGGAGCGGACATGCTCGCTGACGCTCGAATAGGTCAGCAGGCCCACTTTGACGTGGCCGGCGATCAGATCGAGCACCGCATTGGCGCCGCCCTTGTAGGCGACGTGAACGAGCTTGATGCCGGTTTTGGCGGCGAGATATTCGGCGACCCAGTTGCCGACCGTGCCGACGCCGGCCGAGACATATTCGATGCCGCCGCTTTCGGCCTTCGCCCGCGCCATGAAGTCGGCGAACGTGCGCACGCCGAAATCCGGATGCACCACGAAGGCGTTCGGCGCGCCGCCGAAAAACCCGATATGGGTGAAATCGCGCATCGGGTCGAAGCTGACGTTCTTGTTCATCGCCGGTCCGAGCACATGGGTCGGGATGCCGGAGACGACCAGGGTGTAGCCGTCGGGTTTCGCCCGCGCGACCTCCTCGGTGCCGATCATGCCGCCGGCGCCGACCTTGTTCTCGACGTAGAACTGCTTGCCGAACGCGTTGCTCAGCGCGTCGGCGTAGAACCGGCCGAACGTGTCCGCCGCGCCGCCCGCGGAAAACGGCACTACGATGCGCACCGGGCGCTCCGGCCAGTCGTCGGCGCCGGCGATGCCGGTGCAGAACGGCAGCAAGGCGGCGGCCAATGCGATGGCGACGGCCCGGCGGATCGGATGCATGCAAGTTACCGACAGAAGCACGCTTGCGGATTCAGTTGACTTAAACACGCTTGTGGCTCCGCATCCAGGAGCCAGCCATGAGCTAACGTCCTGGCGCGTCGCACGCTTGCTGTCGAAAAGTTTGCGCAATAGCCGTGGGAAAAACTGTGGAAAAACCATGCGTGGCGCCGGCATAGATCGGGTAGTGTCTCAGTTTGAATTTTTTCCACACAAGAGCCTTATTGACGGCGCCAAAACCCTTCTCCTAAGAACAGGGAGGATGGCGCGATGGCCGATCCGTGGAAATTTTTGGAAAAGTGGGCACAGGACAACGTTCGTCCGACGGCTTTCAACGACAAGAGCGAGGCCAAGCGTCTCGCGTATGAATGCCGGAAAGCGGCGATCGCGGCCGGCGTCAGTGAAAACGGAGTCATCAGGGCGGCCGGCAATAACCTAGAAGGCTTCATGCTGACCGAACTAGAAAGCGCCGCCAACCAAGAGGTTGAAAGACTCGCCGTGGAGGACAAGAGCTGATGCCGCGAGGCCCCAAAGGCGAGAAGCGTCCGGCCGACGTGATCGGCGCTGCCGTCATGGTCGGCCGCATCGCCACGGGCGAGATTGAGGACCACAAGGCCGAATCAGGGAAGGACGCAGCGGCGGTAAATCTCGGTCGGCGCGGGGGCCTCAAAGGCGGAAAAGCCCGTGCCGCAAACATGTCCCCCGAAAAGAGATCGGCCATTGCCAGAAAGGCCGCAGAGAGCCGTTGGCGCAAGCCCTAGGCCGGAATCAGGGGCCTCCAACCCATCACGCCACAAGATGTAGTTATCGCTCACTAAATCCTGTGTGCGACGCCCTTCCACACCCTTTGAATAGTGTGGGTTAGGGATTCGCCTTCTAGATATATGTTGTGGTAAAAGATCGGCGCGCCAAAGGCGGTCACACCTTGGCGCGCCGAAAAAAGAAACGTCTCTCCGCAGTCCGTCAGTCGCGTTCGGTTGTGTCTCTGGGTTCGCCAGAATCAACCTGTAGCGTGCTTCCAGTAACACCACTGGCTTGCCCGGACAAGTCCCCTGCTGGGGAAAAGGCTCGATTTTACGGGCCTTGTGGGCAGGCGCGCATCCTCCCTTCGCCACCTACGAGGCCAAAGGAATACCGGGGCTAACGCCCCGGTCGGTTCCCTCTAACCACGTGTGGAAGCCGCTGGCGGGCGGCTCGAAAGGTAGGTGGCATATGAGCAGCTAGATCGACTCATCGCTCAAGGGGCCGACCGTCCGAGTTGCGTCGGACGGTCGGCTTTCAATGGCGACCCCCACGTAGCTCAACTGGATAGAGCAAGGTCCTACTAAGTCCGAGGTTGCCCGTTCGAGTCGGGCCGTGGGGACCATTGTGTCAGGCCAGGATACGGCTGACGCTTCGACTAGATATAACCCACTGACTCTACTGTCAAATTTGCTTTGGGAATTATGGGCAAAACTCTACCTTCCGTGAGAGTTTTCAACAGCTTGGTTAATAAATAATTGAACTGAAATTATGCTTGACCGCTTTCGCAAAAAGTGCATAATGAACCTATGAACAAGCTCTCCACAGAAACCCGCGTGCAAATCCTGACGATGCTTTGCGAGGGATCGTCAATGCGGTCGATCTCGCGCGTATGCGACGTGTCGATAAACACAGTCACAAAACTTTTGGTCGATGCCGGAAAAGTTTGCGCAGACTTTCACGATAACGCAGTGCGCAACGTCAAAGCGCAGCGCGTTCAATGCGACGAAATTTGGAGTTTTTCCTACGCCAAAAATAGCAATCTGCCGCAGGCTAAAAGCGCTCCGGAAGCATCCGGCGATACATGGACATGGACCGCTATCGAGGCTGACTCCAAGCTGATTATCTCATGGCATGTCGGCGACCGTTCGCAACACACCGGCATTAGCTTTATGAGCGATCTCCGCGCGCGGCTTGCAAACAAAGTTCAGCTGACTACGGACGGCCACAGGGCTTATCTCACCGCCGTTAATGAACTCGACTTCGATGCCGACTACGCGATGCTCATCAAAATCTTTGGCCCCGATTACAGCAGCCCAGGCCGCTACAGCCCGCCTAAGGTGATCGGCACTCAGATGGAACCAATTCGCGGTAATCCTGATCCGCGTTACATCAACACGTCATTCGCGGAGCGGCAAAATCTCACCATGCGAATGCAGATGCGCCGCTTTACTCGGCTGACAAATGCGTTCTCCAAGAAATTTGAGAACCATTGCCATGCGCTTGCGCTCTATTTCTTTTGGTACAATTGGACGCGCCAGCACAAGGCGCACAGGTTGTCGCCCGCGATGGCCGCCGGTCTCACTGACAGGCTTTGGTCAATGAGCGATCTCGCGGTTATGGTTGACGATGCGCTGCCCAAGCCGGGGAAGCGCGGTCCCTATAAGAAGAGCATCGCGGCTTAGATGGGGGGAAGTTATGGAAATGACGATTACCGCAAAGGCGTTTTTGGCTTACTTCGTAGTTGTACTCATCGTTTTTGCATGGATGTTTCGCTACGACGTAAAGGTCGGACAACTTAGTTATGTGACAGATCGCTGGACCGGCCGCGTGTACTATATTCCCTGCAGCGATCAGTCTTGCACGCAAATATTTCCTAAATTTTCAAACTGACCAGCCCGTTCCAAGTCCTTGAATGGGCGGTTCAGAAGGCAGTCAATAGCCTGTGGAAATTCAAACTGAGACACCACCATAGATCGGGATATAGCTACAGCGACCGCCGCCGACGCGACGTCTTGTGAATTCCGTGGATAACTTCCAAACCGACAATGATTTCAACCCCTCCGACGGACGCGGCGACAACGGTCGGCCTGCTCGAAACCGGTGAACAAAGGGCGCGCAGGATTGCCGATCTTGCCGCCGAGAGTCTGCCCGCTGACGACACTGCCGTCAGCCTTGTGGATATCGGCGCCGGCCGCTGGCGGGTGGCGATGTATTGTCGTGCCGCACCCGATGAAAAAATAATACGCGCCCTGGTCGCAGCGGCCGCGGGGAACGCTGCCGGCAAGGCGCTGCGCTTCGAGCGCGTCGCGGCGACGGACTGGGTGCGCGAAAGCCTCGCCGGATTGGCTCCCGTCACCGCCGGCCGCTTCATGGTGCACGGCGCCCACGACCGCGCCCGTGTCCCGCACAACCGCATCGGCATCGAGATCGAGGCGGCGCTCGCGTTCGGCACCGGCCATCACGGCACCACGCGCGGCTGCCTGCTGGCGCTCGATTCGCTTTGCAAATCGCGTAGCAGTGCGCCGCGACACATTCTCGACCTCGGCACCGGCTCGGGCGTGCTCGCCATCGCCGCGGCGCGCGCCCTGCGCCGGCCCGTGCTGGCGACCGACATCGACGGTGACGCCGTGCGCGCGGCACGCGGCAATGCCGCGCTCAATCGCGCCGCCAGTTTCGTCGCCGTGGTAAAAGCGGACGGCGTGATCGCACCGAAGCTGCGCCGGCGCGCGCCCTACGATCTCGTCCTCGCCAATATTTTGCTGCGGCCGCTGCAACGGCTCGCCGCGCCGCTGACGCGGCTCACCGCGCCGGGCGCGCGCGTGGTGCTCTCCGGTCTGCTGCCGTCCCAGGCCAATGCCGCCATCGCGGCCTATCGCGGGCTGGCGCTGCAGCGGCGGATCGAGCTCGACGGCTGGACCACACTGGTGCTGGTCCGCCGCCAGCGGCTTCGGGCCAGCGTTGCCCGCGGCGCCCCGGCCTCATAGATTGCGGCCATGTTCGAGGCCCATTTCCAGTCGTTCGAGGATCGCGGCGAGCGCGCTGCGAGCGCGCCGCGCGTGGCGGCGCTGCGGGCGGAGCTTCTCAAGCGCGGCCTCGACGGCTTCATCGTGCCGCGCGCCGACCGTTACCTGAACGAATACGTGCCGCCGTCCGACGAGCGGCTGGCGTGGTTGACCGGCTTTTCCGGCTCGGCCGGCATCGCCATCGTGCTCGCCGACCGCGCCGCGGTCTTCGTCGACGGCCGCTACCAGGTGCAGGTGCGCGAGGAAATCGACGACACGATCTTTGCCGTCGAGCACGTGGTGGAAAATCCGCCGACCCTGTGGATCGAAAACAATCTGCCGGCGCAGGCAAAACTCGGCTATTCGCCGTGGCTGCACACGGTCGAGGGCGCCGAGCGGCTCGCCAAAGCCTGTGCCGCGGCCCACGCCATGCTGGTGCCAGTCGAAGACAATCCGATCGACGCGGTGTGGACCGACCGGCCGCAGCCGCCGCTCGGCGCGGTGGTGCCGCACGAGCTGCGCTACGCCGGCGAGGGCACCAACGACAAGCTCGCGCGGCTGCGCGCCGAGCTGGAAAAATCCTCGGCCGCCGCGCTGGTGGTCTCCGACCCACAGGCGGTGTCGTGGCTGTTCAATATCCGCGGCAGCGACGTGCCGCACACGCCGGTGGTGCTGGCCTTCGCGCTGGTGCCGAAAGCGGGAAAACCGGCGCTCTATGTCGATCTGCGCAAGCTCGGCAACGACATGCGCTCGCGCCTCGAGGAGATCGCCGAAGTGCGCGCCAATGCCGCCTTCGAGCGCGATCTTGCCGAACTCGGCAAGGAGCATCGCGCCGTGCGGCTCGATTCCGCGGCCTGCGCCGAGGCGATTGCCCGCCTCGTCGTCGAGAACGGCGGCGAGATCGTGCGCGGCAGCGACCCGATCGCGCCGATGAAAGCGGTGAAGAACTTAGCCGAGATCGCCGGCGCCCGCGCCGCGCAGCAGCGCGACGGCGTCGCGATGACGAGATTTCTGGCCTGGTTCGACCGCGAGGCTCCGCGCGGCCTGACCGAGATCGACGCGGTCGAGGCGCTGGAGAGCTTTCGCCGCGACAGCGGGCTCCTGAAGGACGTTTCCTTTCCCACCATCGCCGGCGCCGGCCCGGACGGCGCCATCGTGCATTACCGGGTCACGCGCAAAAGCAATCGCCGCATCGCGCCGGGCGAATTGTTCCTGATCGATTCCGGCGGCCAATACGAGGACGGAACCACCGACATCACCCGCACCATCGCGGTCGGGCAGCCGACCGCCGACATGCGGCAAAAGTTCACCCTCGTGCTCAAGGGCCATATCGCCATCGCCCGCGCGGTGTTTCCCGACGGCACCTCCGGCGCCCAGCTCGACACCTTGGCGCGGCAATATCTGTGGCAGGCCGGCGTCGATTTCGATCACGGCACCGGCCACGGCGTCGGCAGCTATCTGTCGGTGCACGAGGGGCCGGCGCGGATCGCCAAGCTCGGCGGCGCGGCGCTCAAGCGCGGCATGATTCTCTCCAACGAGCCGGGCTATTACCGCACCGGCGCCTACGGCATCCGCATCGAGAACCTGATCCTGGTGACGGAAGCGGCGCCGGTCGCCGGCGCGGAAAAGCCGCTCAACGCTTTCGAGACGCTGACTCTGGCGCCGATCGACACCCGACTGGTCGAGCCGGCGCTGCTGACCGCCGCGGAGCTCAACTGGCTCAACGCCTATCACGCGCGGGTGCGCGAGGCGCTGGCATCGTCGGTCGACGCCGCCACGCGCGCCTGGCTGATCACGGCGACGGCACCGCTTGGCCCGCGGTAACGCCGGTTTTGCGAACCACCGAACTTTCGCTTTCTGACGACGTTTTCTTGCCGGGCTGGCAAGGCTCGAGGAAACGTCAATGCTTTCGACCATTCTGATCGTCATTCTGATTCTGCTGCTGATCGGCGCGTTGCCGACGTGGCCGTACAGTTCAGGCTGGGGCTATTATCCGGGCGGCGGGCTCGGCCTGATCCTGATCATCGTGCTCATACTGGCGCTGACAGGCAGAATCTGACGCAAGCGTTGCCGGCCTACTCATTGTCGGCATCTGACTTGGCGGGTGAGCTTCGCGTCCTGCGCGCCGACACCAGATCGTTGAGATAGCGATCAAGATCTGCGTCAGCGATTTCCGTGAACTCGCCTCGTTGAAGCGCCTCGAGTCCAGCCTTAATCTGCCTGTGTAGATTCTCAAGTTTGTTGGATTTCTTGGACCTTTGCATGAACTGATGCGTCCTTAGCTTAGTGGTTAGCCAACCTCAGCGGATGAGTTTCGCCCACTCATCCTCGGTCAGGACCGTCACGCCAAGCTTCTTGGCGTCCGTGAGCTTCGAGCCGGCGCCCGGGCCGGCGACCACGTAGTCGGTCTTCTTCGACACCGAGCCGGACACTTTGGCGCCGAGCCGCTCCGCCGACGCCTTGGCCTCGTCGCGGGTCATCGTCTCCAGCGTGCCGGTGAACACCACGGTCTTGCCGGCGACGGCGGAATCTTTTCGCGGCTTTTCGGCGTCGAGAATGCGCACCTGCTCGACCAGCCGTTCGACACGGCGGCGGTTGTGCGGCTCGGCGAAATAATCCTTCAAGCTCTCGATCACGGTGTCGCCGATCTGGTCGAGCGCGTCCATTTCCTCCTTGGTTTCGGCGTCGTTCTTGGCGAGCTTGAGGCAGGCCTCATGGAAGGCCTGCCAGCTGCCGTAGCCGCGCGCCAGCGCCACCGCCGTGGTCTCGCCGACATGGCGGACGCCGAGCCCGTAGATGAAGCGTTCCAGAGAAATCTCGCGCCGCGCCGCAATGGCGGTGAACAGGTTGCGCACCGAGGTCTCGCCAAAACCTTCGACCTCTTCGAGATGGATTTTCCTGTTGCGCTCCGCGAGCGTGAAAATATCGGCCGGCTCCTTGACCCAGCCCTGCTCGTAAAATAGCTCGATCTGTTTCTCGCCCAGGCCGTCGATGTCGAAAGCGCGGCGCGACACGAAGTGCTTGAGGTGCTCCACCGCCTGAAACGGACAGGCGAACTCGCCGGTGCAATGGGCGCGCGCGCCCTCGGCGCCGCCGGCAATGATCTCGCGCACCACGTCGGTGTGTAGCGGGCACGGGCATTTTTTGGGAAATTCGTAGGATTTTGTGCCGCGCGGACGCTTGTCGAGGACGACGCCGAGCACTTGCGGAATGACGTCGCCGGCGCGCTGGATCGACACCGTGTCGCCGATGCGCACGTCGAGCCGCTTGATCTCCTCTTCATTGTGCAGCGTGGCGTTCTGCACCACGACGCCGCCGACCGTCACCGGCTCGAGCTTGGCGACCGGCGTCAGCGCGCCGGTGCGGCCGACCTGGATCTCGATGTCCCTGACGATGGTGGTGGCCCGCTCGGCGGGGAATTTATGCGCGATGGCCCAGCGCGGGTTGCGCGACACGAAGCCGAGCCGCTCCTGCCAGTCGAGGCGGTCGACTTTGTAGACCACGCCGTCGATGTCGTAGTCGAGCGTGGCACGCTCAGCCTCGATCTTGCGGTGGAACTCCAGCAACGTCTCGACCGAGCGACACATTTTTGTCAGCGGATTGGTCTTGAAGCCGCACGACGCCAGCCATTTGATCATGCCGGATTGGCTATCGGCCGGCATCTCGCTCATCTCGCCCCAGCCATAGGCAAAGAAACCGAGCGGCCGCGACGCCGTGATCGACGGATCGAGCTGACGCAACGAGCCGGCCGCCGTGTTACGCGGATTGACATAGAGCTGCTTGCCGGCCTCCGCTTGCTTGCGATTGAGCTCGAGGAACGCGGCTTTGGTCATGTAGACTTCACCGCGCACTTCGCAGACCTTCGGTATCCTCCTGCCCTTCAGCCGCTTCGGCACGTCCTCGAGCGTTTTGACATTGGCCGTGACGTCCTCGCCCTCATTGCCGTCGCCGCGCGTCGCGCCGCTGACCAGCGTGCCGTCCTCATAGCGCAGCGACAGCGACAGGCCGTCGATCTTCGGCTCGGCGCTGAACACGATCTCCTCGTCCTCGGGCAGGCGCAGGAAGCGGCGGATGCGGCCGACGAAATCGACGACGTCCTCGTCGGCGAAGGCGTTGTCGAGCGACAGCATCGGCACCGCGTGGCGCACCTTGGCGAAACGCGCCGACGGCGCCACGCCGACCCGTTGCGTCAGGCTTTCCAGCGTGCGCAGTTGCGGAAAGCGCTGCTCGATCGCGCCATAGCGACGGCGCAGCGCGTCATATTCGGCATCGGAGACGCTCGGCGCGTCGTCCTGGTAGTACCGCCGGTCGTGCTCGGCGATCTCGCCGCCAAGCCGCGCGTGTTCGGCCTTGGCCTGCTTTTCAGTGAGATCGCCGACGGGCAGTTTTGCGATATCTTTAGCGGCCATTGCGAAGCTCCGCCAACCTTCGGGCCGCCTGAATGCCGTGGCGCATGCCGCAGATCGGCGGTCAACTCATCATAATCGGGATTTGGTGGCTCTGATGCCACCTCAGGCGACTAGCCTGTACCCACTGAGCGCGTCAGCGGTTAATGCATCTGTACAACGGTAGCGCGAAGTGTAAAATTATACTAGCATTGGCGGAGAAACCAAAACATCATCTCCTCGGGAGCTGCACATGGTCGACACATTCCATAGCATTCACATGAATGTTGCCAATGAAGCTGATGAGAGCGTGCTCAAGGTCGGATCGCGACCCTTGAGCCTCCGTGCCGGCCCCTCACGCGGGCCAGCGGCCAGCACATTCGATAACGACGAAGCTGCGGCTCGTTATTATCTCAGCAACGTATTCGCGCGCGATACCCGTGCTGGGGTGCGCGGCCTGACGGCACCCCATGATCCAAAGGTCGTTCCGGACCTTGAACTGCGAGATTCGCAGCCATCGCCCCTGACCAACACATCGGTCGTTCGATTTGTGCAGACAAAATCCTCAATCCCAATCTTCGGATCGAGAGCGGTCGTTGAAATCGACCGCAACAGAGAGCTCCTGGCGGTCGATGCAGAAGTCGCAAATGTCGAAGGTGTATCGCCGGTGGCCAGCGTTGCTCCAAAACAGGCACTGCAGAGCATTGCCTCCGCGGCAGGCGTGCTGGTTGAAAGCTTGAGTGACGTTGATGCACCAAAACTGACCTTTTGCCGCGACGAAGAGCAAAACACCTGGCATCTCGCATATTATTTTCAGAAGGTGCATGCAGCTCCGCCCAGTTACTTCAATGGCTTGAAATCGCACGGCGGACACAGATCGATAGCACAAAGTCATCCGAGTCTCGACTATCTCGTCGACGCGCACGACGGCATAGTCCTGCTTTACTGGAGCTCGACTCCCACGGTAACACGTTGCGACGGCCTCGACGAAGAAAATGTATCCAGGATTTTTTTTGGAGAGCAGTTGTCAAATAACAAGTTTGCTCTCCTGGACACATTTTCACGCATAAGGACCATCGATCTTGGCGGATCGAGTATCGATACCGCCAACCCACCTACCGAAGCAATTGCCGGTGATGCAACAACTTTCAAGAACTGTGCGGGTGCGATTTCGGCGCACTTCAATGCCACGCGCGTGTGCGAATTCATAAAATCGGTGTTGATGCGCGACGGCGTCGACGACAAGGGCATGGAACTCATCTCTTACGTCAATTGCACTTCACCAAACGACGAAGCGCCGCCCGAATGGCACAATGCCGTGTGGTGGAATCATCGTATGTGGTACGGGCAGACACTCGATGGTAACGGCAAGCTCAGGAGTTTCGCGCGATATCTTGACATTATTGCACACGAACTGGCTCACGGCATTACCGAATTCACCGCGAACCTCGTCTATCTTCGCCAGTCAGGAGCGCTGAACGAGTCCTTCAGCGACATATTTGGAATCATTATCAGAAATTGGGACCGCACCCAACCTGACACCGGCGGCGACGTCACAACTTGGAACTGGGAAATTGGCGCGGGCCTTGGATCCAATAATCTGCCACTGCGGGATATGCGAGATCCAAGGCGAACTGGCGACCCGGATCATATGAACAAATACCTCAATACTGCGGCAGATAACGGGGGCGTTCACACGAATAGCAATATTCACAACAAGGCCGCCTATAACTTTTTGACTGCCAAGGATCAGAATGGCGCAATGATCTTTCCTCCGAAGGAAGTCGCAATATTGTATTACCTGACCCTGAGCCGGCTGGACAAACTTGCGGATTTTAAGCAGACATTGAGCACGCTGTTGAATGTTGCAAGTACTTACTACGCCGGCGACGCCAATAGACAGGAAAAGCTTGGGGCAATATCCGCCGCCTACGCCGCGGTCGGCATCAAGTAAGGTTATTGCGCCATGGCCGCACTGAAGCAAATTAAACTTATTCAGGCGCTTGCTCTGTTCGATGAGAAGAGTTCGCTCGATTACGGTTTGGCACTATGGGCGGCTTTTTTTGAAGTGGAATCGCTCTACAAGTTGTCGGGTGTGTCGATCGAATATCGCCGCTTTTACATTGCGCCCAGCGTGCCAAGTTCGGGCATTTTCGAGTCGCTGTTGCACAAGTTGGGCTACGTGCTGCCGGGCGGCCAGGTCGTGCGTGCCCTGGAGCTCTTAAGTCAGGATCAGATTCGTTCGTCCGCAGCTCCTTCGACGCAATTGGGCGATCCCACCCAGCGTGCTTATGATCAAGAAAAGCTCACCAGGGTCATACGGGACCTTGTCGATCCTGATGGCTCTGACAGCCACCTGATGATTGTCACCGACCGGCTGATCAAACCGCCGTCTAATTGGAGATATATCATTTGGGAGGAAAATCCGAATCTCAACGCATCGGTGATCTCTGTTGCGCCGCTAGATCCGAACTATTGGCGCGATCGGGATCCAGATCGTGTCATGACTATCAAACATCGGATGCGGTGCGCGGCGATATCCATTACCGGTGAGCTAAGCGGCTTCCACCGTTGTGAAAATGAAAGCTGCTTCCTGTTTGACGACGTCGCATCCGTTACGGTTCTGGATGGCATGCGGGAAATCGGAGAGGAACACAAGATCGAGTCCATCACCGGAGCGGGGTTCAGCGATAACGTCAAAGACCCGACGACGCTGCAGCCCGTCACCCGCAATTCGGCGACCACGCGGTGACCATCATGAACGGAAGAGTCGAATATTCGATTGCATGGGAAGCCGGCGCCAGCGCGCAGATCGAATTATTCAGCCCGGAACTCGACTCTAAGGCTGCCGATGAGATCGATGCCGCCGATTATCGCTTTAAATTCACTCCGCCGATGCGACGCACCATTCGACCGCCTCTTGAAGGGCTTCAGTTAGGGCGCGGTGAACTCGGACCGATCACGGATAGTCTCAACAGGCTTGTCACTGCCTTTGAGCAAAGTAGGGGCGCCAGCGCCGCGGGAGCGGCAGCTAATCCCTCCATCACTGATGCAGCGCGAGAGGCCGGCGGCCTGCTCTTCCGCCTCGTCATACCGGAGTACGTCCAGAGTGAATTGGCGGTCGATGATCTTTTTCTTGAAATCGGCGTGGATGAGGCCTTGCTCGATTATCCTTGGGAGCTATTGCATGACGGGACGGAATTCTTGTGCCTGAAACATTCGATGGGACGATTTGTCAACGTCAGCAAGCCCGTAATTCCGGGACGGATCCGTCCCGAAAACGCGAAAACTAGGCCGCTATCCATCCTGGTCATCAGTGTACCGCGGCCACAACCGCGCGGAGATAATTTGGTCTACCAGCAATTGTCCGGGGTCACTGAAGAGACCGACGCTATTGTCAAGAAGATTACCGATATGGGAGGAACCCCCAAGGTTCTTGCAGGCAAGGACGCTACCTGGACAGGCGTCGCGAACGCCATCAAAGCGGAACGATTTCATATCGTGCACTACAGCGGTCATGCTTTCTTTGACAATAAGTCGCCAATGAACAGCAGCCTCGTCTTATTCGACAGTGATATGACCACCGGGCAGATCAAGAGATTTTTCGGAAGTAACCCTCCGGTCCTGTTTTTTGTGAATGGCTGCGAATCCGCTGCCGCCACGGGCACTGGAGCCCAATGGAAGAAACGGTACGACATATTCGGACTCGCTCGCGGTTTCCTCGAAACAAGTGCGTATCTTCTCGGCAGCCGTTGGAAAATCGGCGACAAGGGAGCCGCGAAATTTGCCGAGGCCTTCTACGGAAATCTGTTCGAAGAAAAGCCGTTGGGGCGCACCATTCGCGATGCCCGCCTTGCCTGTAAAGCTGCGCTCCCAGACGATTTTTCCTGGGCCTCCTATATCTACTATGGCGATCCAAGATTGCGGTTTCGCAAAGCCATACAAGCGCCATGATGTAGAGGGCCCCCGGTTCTTGCCGCGCCTCAGAATGACGCGTAATTTGGCGTCGGATTGAGGTCAGCCAAGGGGTGCACGCCATGACGACACGATCGATTTTGCACCACGTCGTACCTGCTTTAGCGCTCGCGCTCGCATCCGTGCCGGCCGCCTCGGCCGCCACGGTGCGCATCTACGTCACCAACGCCGCCGGCGACAGCATCCATGTCATCGATCCGGTCTCAAACAAGGTGGTGCAGGAGATCAAGGATGTGGTCGGCGCCCATGGCATCGCGTTCTCGCCGGACGCCGCGCGGGTCTATGTCAGCAACGAGGAAACCTCGACGCTCGACGTCTACGACCGCAAGAGCGGCAAGCTGATCAAGAAAGTGGCGCTGTCCGACCATCCGAACAACATTTCGGTGACCAAGACCGGCGACCGCATCGTCGTCGCCATCGCCCGCGGCCGCGGCGGGCTGGATATCGTTGACGCCGCGACCCTGACCTTGAAGAAGACCATCTCGACCAATGGCGGCCGGCTGCACAACGTCTATGTCACGCCGGACAGCAAATACGTGGTCGGCGGCTCGATCCCGTCGAAGACTTTCTATGTGTTCGATCTGGAGCAGGAGCAATTGGCCTGGGCGATGCCGATGGACCTCGGCGTGCGCTGCATGGCGATCGAACGCAATCCGGACGGCTCGACCAAGCGGGTGTTCGCGCAGATGTCGACGCTGAACGGTTTTGCGGTGATCGATTTCGCCGCGCAGAAGGAAGCCGCCCGGGTGACGCTGCCGAGCGTGCCGCAGCAATTCGACCACGGCGGCTACCGCACCAACGAGCCGTCCCACGGCATCGGCATCGCGCCGGACAACAAGACGCTGTGGGTCACCAGCATCCCCAACAACGCGGTGTACGAATATTCGCTCGCCGATCTCAAGCTGATCGGCAAGGTCGACCTGCCCAGCGAGACCATCGCCGGCCACGCCGCACCGCTGTCCGCCATCGCCAACTGGGTGACGTTCACCCCGGACGGCAAGCAGCTCTACGTGTCGAATTCCGGCCTGCGGTCGGTCACGGTGGTCGACACCGTGGCGATGAAGGTCACCAAGGTCATTCCGGTCGGCGAAGTGCCAAAGCGCAACGGCACTTTGGTGATCCCCGACGACGGCGGCCACGCCACCACGCCGGCGCCGAACAAGCGGGCTTCGGCGCAATAATCCGATGTTCCGTCACCCTGAGGTGCGAGCGGAGCGAGCCTCGAAGGGCGACGGCCCGGGCGCCTGAGCAGCATCCTTCGAGGCCCGCGCTGCGCGCGGGCACCTCAGGATGACGATGCACAGTTACTTCTTCCCCGGCCCGAGCGTCGCGCCTTGCGCCCATTGGGCGATGATCTTCCAGTTGGGATCGTTCTTGCTGGCGAATTGCCGGCCGCCGGAATGGAAGGCGTCGCCGCCGGCTTCGGGCGCCAGCGGATGGGTCAGGATCTTGGCGGTCACCGGATCGTCCACCGCCTGGACGATCTTCGACACCGTGTCGAAATTCTTGCGCGTCTGCTCCTCGGTCCAGGTCGACTGGCCGGCGGGGAGCTTTTCCAGGCGCAGCATGTTGTTGGCGTCGGCATGGCACATCACGCAGGGCGCGTGCCCCGGCCGCTTGGCGAGAAAGATCGGCTGCACCTTGGCTTTGTAGAATTCGTAGTCCAGCGCGCCGGCGGCGGGCACGAGCGTCGTGCTCGCCAGCGCCAGCATCGCGGCGACAACGACAACGCGGACAGACATGGTATTCCTCCCCGGGCGATTATTTTCCGAACAGCCGGCTTATCGCGACACTGTTCTGCGCAATCTAGCAAATGACGCTTGCGCGCGCGACGGCGGTCAGCTCGCGGCGCGGATCAAGCGTTCGGCGGCGGCGCGGGCTTCGTCGGTGATTTCGGCGCCGGCCAGCATGCGCGCGACCTCTTCGCGGCGCCGCTCGTCGGCAAGCTCGACGACCCGGGTCGCCACCCGTTTGCCCTTGGCGAGTGCGTCCTTGGTGATGAGGTAGTGCCGGTCGGCGCGGGCGGCGACCTGCGGCGCGTGCGTCACCGCGATCACCTGCACGCCGGAGGCCAGCCGGGCCAGCCGCACGCCGATGGCGTCGGCAACGGCGCCGCCGACGCCGGTATCGATCTCGTCGAACACCAAGGTCGGCGCCGAGCCGCGGTCGGCGAGCACGACCTTGAGCGCCAGCAGGAAGCGCGCCAGCTCGCCGCCGGACGCGACCTTCATCAGCGGTCCCGGCCGCGTGCCGGGATTGGTGCGCACCCAGAACTCGACCCGGTCGAGGCCGTTGGGGCCTTCGCTCTCGCTCTCGATCTGGGTGGAAAATTGCGCGCGTTCGAGCTTGAGCGGCTTCAATTCGGCGTTGACCGCCTTGTCGAGCTTTTGCGCGGCGCGGCGGCGCCCGGCGGAGAGCGCCTGCGCCGCCTCGCGATAACGCGCCGTAGCCGCTTGCGCTTCCCGCTCCAGCGCGGCGAGGCGCTCGGCGCCGGCGTCGATCAGCGCCAGGTCGCCCTGGTAGCGCTGGCCGAGCGCGGCCAGGTCGTCGACCGGCGCATTGTATTTGCGCCCGGCGGCGCGCAGCGCGAACAGGCGCTCCTCGATGCGCTCCAGCTCCTGCGGGTCGAAGTCCGCCACGCGCAACGCTTGTTCGAGATGGCTGCGCGCCTCGTCGAGCGCGTTGAGCGCTGAGTCGATCGCCTTGACCACCGGCTCGATCAGCGCCGGCGCCTGCACGGCGCGGCGTTCGAGGCGGCGCACCGCGGTCGCCAGCGTCGGCACCGGCGATTGCGGGCCGCTGACGCTGTCATGGGTCGAGCGCAAATCCTCGGCGACTTTTTCCGCCTGCATCATGGCGGCGCGCCGCTGCGCGAGCGCCGTCTCCTCGCCGGTTTCAGGCGCGAGGCGGCCGAGCTCGTCGACGGCGTGACGCAGCCATTCCGCCTCGCGGCTGGCCCGTTCGACCTCCGTGCGATGTTGCGCCACGGCGTCCTCGCGCGCGCGCCGCTCGTCCCACAGCCGCGCGACTTCGGCGGCGTCGCCTTCGATGCCGCCATAGGCGTCGAGCAAGGCGCGATGGGTCGCCGCATCGACGAAGGCGCGCTCGTCGTGCTGGCCGTGGATTTCCACCAGCGCGGTGCCAAGCGCGCGCAGCACCTGGACGCTGACCGGCTGATCGTTGACGAAGGCCCGGGTGCGGCCGTCGGCGAATTGCACGCGGCGCACGATCAAGAGTTCGTCGTCGGCGCCGAGATCGTTCTCGGCGATGAGCCGGCGCGCCGGATGATCTTGCGCCAGGTCGAAAGCGGCGATCACCTGGCCGTGCTCGGCGCCCTCGCGCACCATGGCGATGTCGCCGCGGGCGCCGAGCGCGAGCGCGAAAGCATCGAGCAGGATCGATTTGCCGGCGCCGGTTTCGCCGGTCAGCGTGGCAAGTCCGGCACCGAAATCGATGTCCAGGCGATCGATCAGGACGATGTCGCGGATGGAGAGGCGGGCCAGCATCAGTGTACAGATGACAGAGGAGGGACGACAGACGACGGATAATATTCGTGATTCCTCATTCTGTCGTCCGTCCTCCGTCGTCTGTCCTCCGTCGTCCGACCTAGCCCAGTCCGACCTTCTTGAACGCCTTGCTGATCCAGGATTCCTTGTTCTCGTTCGGCTCGCCGCCGGCGGTTTTGACGAGCTTATAGGCGTCCTTGTACCAGGGGCTGTCCGGGAAATTGTGACCGAGCACCGCGGCGGCGGTTTGCGCCTCGTCGATGATGCCGAGCGAAACATAGGCTTCGGTGAGCCGCTCCAGCGCTTCCTCGACGTGGCGCGTGGTCTGGTACTGCGTCACCACGACTTTGAAACGGTTGATCGCGCCGATGAAGTCGCGCTTGTTCATGTAGAAGCGGCCGATCTCCATCTCCTTGCCGGCGAGCTGGTCGCGCGCCATGTCGATTTTTTTCTTCGCCGCCGTCGAATATTCGGAATCCGGATATTTGCGCACCACTTCTTCGAGCGCGTTGATCGCCTTGTCGGCGCGCGCCTGGTCGCGGCTGACGTCGAGGATTTGATCGTAATAGGACGAGCCGATCAGGTACTGGGCGTAAGCCGCGTCGGGACTGCCGGGATGCAGCGTCACGTAGCGCTGCGCCGAATTGATGCAGTCGGTATATTCCTTGGACTGATAATAGGAATAGGCCGACATCAGCAGCGCCTTGCGCGCCCACTCCGAATACGGATTCTGGCGGTCCACCTCGTCGAATTTTTTTGCCGCTTCCTTGTAGTCCTGCTTGTTGTTGAGCAGGAACAGGCCCTCGTTATAGAGCTTGTCAGCGGGCGTATCGGGGACGAGATCGTCATCTTTGTTGAAGTAGCTGCAGCCCACGAGCGGCGCCATGGCAAGCGCCAGCGCCAGGCAACCCGCCAGCGCACGCAGCCTGTGACCGGATTTTTCCGATCCTCGTAACCGCAGCGTCATGAGATGGTCAGAATCCCGTCCCGCCGATAAGCCCCACCTTATGCCGCGCCGCGCGCGCGTCCAAGGGGAGCAACCCCTAAGGCCCCGATCCCAGGCCCGATGATAATTCAGCGATTATGCCCGGCAATCGGCCGGGATTAAGGCGGAAAAGTTAAGTAAATCAAGAGACGTCAGGGCCGTAAGCGGGGGCCACCAAGCCGGTGGCGAGATCGGCATGGCCGCGGACGCGACGGACCGTCTCCGGCATCTCGACATAAGTCCACGCGCTCCGGTCCGCCATCAAGGCGGTGACGACGGCGTGATTGAGCTTGTGGCCGCCGCGCACCGAACGATAGGCGCCAAGGAGCGGAGCGCCGGCCAGCGCCAGGTCGCCGATGGCATCCACCGCCTTGTGGCGGACGAATTCGTCGGGGAACCGCACGCCCTCGGCGTTGAGCACCCGGTTTTCGGCGACCACGACGGTATTCTCGAACGAGGCGCCGAGCGCATAGCCGGCGCTCCACAGTTTCGCCACGTCGCGCATGAAGCCAAAAGTCCGCGCCCGCGACAGCTCGCGGCGGAACGCGTCCGGTTCGACCTCGATGGTGAAGGTCTGGCGGCCGATCATCGGGTGATCGAATTCGATTTCGGTTTCGATGCGCAGCCCGCGCGCAAAGGGCCGCAACTCGCCGGAGCAGCCGTTCTTGCCGACCAGGACGGGCTTGAGCACTTTGATGTAGCGCCGCGGCGCCGCAAGCGTCGCGATGCCGGCCTGGTCGATGGCGGTGACGAAAGGTTCGGCGCTGCCGTCCATGATCGGAACTTCAGGACCGTCGACCTCGACGACGACGTTGTCGACGCCAAGAGCATGCAGCGCGGCAAGCACATGTTCGGTGGTCGAGACGGCCGGGCCGGTGTCGTCGCCGAGCACGGTCGCGAATTCGGTCGCCGTCACCGAGCGGTAATCGGCAACCAGCTCGCGGTCGCCTTGGCCGTTCAGCCCGGGCCGCAGGAAAACGATGCCGGTATTGGCTTCGGCAGGATGCAGGGTCAGTGTAGCCGGTGAACCGGAATGAACGCCGATACCTGCGACAGTCGCGTCCCTACGCAACGTCGTCTGACTACCGGCTGGCATGCCCCGCGTCATGCGGTCGTCCCACAACTTATGGCCCAACGGCGCGAGCAGGAGACACGCGACCGGTTATGACCCACCCCAACTTGAGAGGTATGCAGCAGCTTGATCTGAAGAACGTGGCGGCCCAACCCGATGGTCAACCGGACCGTGGCTGACCGAACGCGACCCCTACCTACTACCCCTCCGACAGCCTTAATGTACCGGTGGGCCGTCCCCACGCCAACTCACGCTTTCTTACCGACTGTTACCACGTTCTGGCCGCACTCTTGCCGCCTTAGCCGCCAAAGTTGGCGAAGCCGTGCGCGTTCCCACGACCCGAATTTTTCCCTTGCTACTGCGGTACATCACGCGGCTGCTCGGGGCGCAGCCGCGCCACTCATAACGTTTTCGAAAATTCAATGGCTTAGGCCAGCGCAAAAGGCCGACACGGATATTGCCGCCATCCAGAGTGCAGACGCGGCCAGCGCCGCCGGTCAGCGGCGCCGGACAGACGTTAATTCGCTTGCCGGCGCAGGAAGGCCGGGATGTCGAGCTGATCCTCTTCCGACGAGTTATGCACAGGAGTCTGCCGGCCGTGTTGGTCGAGCCCATGGGGCGTTCCTTGGGGCGCGCCTTGGGCCGCCGGACGCTTGGCATATTCGGACACCGGCTCCGGGCGCGGCTCCGGCACCCGCGGCATCGGCCGCCCCGCCAGCCGCTCGGCCGGCTGCGGCGCGCTCGGCGGCGCACCACGCGGGCTCGCCTCGGCGTCTTCCTCCTCGGGCTGGCGGCGGCCGAGACCGACCGAGGCCAACCGCTGCAACAGCGACTTGCGCTGACCTTCTGGATGCTCGCTTTGCGGCAGCTCGCCGCGACGGGCGCGAATCTCGTTCTGCGCCGGCACCGGCAGTTCGTCGATGCGCGGCATGCGCGGCGTGCGCACCGCCGCCCGCTCCGGCTGCGGCGGAATGAAAGCCTCCGGCTCGCGGGCTTCCGCATCGCTCGCCGGCGGATCGATGAACAGCGACGGTTTTGGCGCCAGCGGACGGATCGCGACATCGTCGCTGCCGAACTGCGGCAGGATCGCGGCCGCGATGGCCGCTTTGGCCACCGATGCGATCGAGGCGTTGACGGAGGCGGGCGGCGCAACGGTTGCCGCGGCGGCGGGCCGCGCCGGCTCGGCGCGCTCGCGTTCCTGGCCGCGCGCGTTGTCGGCACGCAGCCGGTGCGCCACCTCGGCGATGCGCTGTTCGGCCTGCGGCAAGGCCTGCTTCTGCGCCTGCGCCTGGTCGATGCCGGTGGCGACGACGGAGACGCGGATGATGCCGTCGAGGCTCTCGTCGAAGGTGGCGCCGACGATGATGTTGGCGTCCTGGTCGACTTCCTCGCGGATGCGGGTTGCCGCTTCATCGACCTCGTAGAGCTTCAGATCGCGGCCGCCGGTGATGGAGATCAACAGCCCGCGAGCGCCCTTCATCGACGCATCGTCGATCAGCGGATTGGAGATCGCGGCCTCGGCGGCGGTGAGCGCGCGCTTGTCGCCCTCGGCCTCGCCGGTGCCCATCATCGCCTTGCCCATTTCGCGCATCACGGCGCGGACGTCGGCGAAGTCGAGATTGATCAGACCTTCCTTCACCATCAGATCGGTGATGCAGGCGACGCCGGAATAGAGCACCTGGTCGGCCATGGCGAAGGCGTCGGCGAACGTGGTCTTCTCGTTCGCCACCCGGAACAGATTCTGGTTCGGGATGATCAAGAGCGTGTCGACGCATTTCTGCAATTCGGCGATGCCGCCGTCGGCGGTGCGCATGCGGCGCTGGCCTTCGAAGTGGAACGGCTTGGTGACGACGCCGACCGTGAGGATGCCGAGCTCGCGGGCCACTTTGGCGATGACCGGCGCGGCGCCGGTACCGGTGCCGCCGCCCATGCCGGCGGTGACGAACACCATATGCACGCCGGCAAGGTGATCGCGGATCTCGTCGATCACTTCTTCGGCGGCGGCGCGGCCGACGTCGGGCTGCGAGCCGGCGCCGAGACCTTCGGTGACCTGCACGCCCATCTGCACGATGCGCTCGGCCTTCGACATGGTGAGCGCCTGGGCGTCGGTATTGGCCACGACAAAATCGACGCCCTGCAAGCCGGCGTTGATCATGTTGTTGACGGCATTGCCGCCCGCGCCGCCGACCCCGAACACGGTGATGCGGGGTTTCAGCTCACGGATATCGGGGATGTTCAGATTGATTGCCATGGTTGCCTCTTCTTCCTTGCGCGGGCGTGACCGACGCCCGGCCCCGGCCGGTCCGCCACCGGCCGTTGTGATGATGTGACTTCGTCTCTGGGGGCCATCAGAAACTCTCGCGAAGCCATCGTCCGACTCGGGCGAAATAGCCGCCCGTACCTGTCTTCGGGTACCGCCGACGTCGCGGTTCGAAGTGTTCGAGATGCGCCGCCTGGGGATAGACCAGGAGGCCGGCGGCCACGGCGAAGGCCGCGCCTTTGGCCGAATCCGGCAGGCTGGCGATGCCGAGCGGGCGCCCGACGCGCACCGGCCGGCCGAGAATGCGGCCGGCGAGATCGGGCAAGCCTGTGAGCTGACTGGCGCCGCCGGTCAGCACCACGCGGCCGCGCGCTTCCCCGCCGAACGCGGAAGTCGCGAGCCGGTCGCGCACCATTTCGAGAATCTCTTCGACGCGCGGCTTGATGATGTGCACCAGCGTGGCGCGAGACACGAATTGGGTCTGCTCGCGCTCATCGTCGTTGATCGGCGGCACGGTGATCATGTCGCGCTCGTCCGAGCCGCCGGCGAGCACGCTGCCGTACAAGGTCTTGATCCGCTCGGCATCGGTGATGCGAGCATTCAGCCCGCGGGCGATGTCCATGGTGACGTGCTGGCCGCCGAGCGCGAAACCGTCGAGATGAACGAAGCGGCCGCCGACGAACACCGCCATCGTGGTGGTGCCGGCACCCATGTCGACGACGGCGGCTCCGAGATCCGCTTCGTCGTCGGCGAGCGAAGACAGGCCGGCGACATAGGGGCTCGCCACCATGGCCTCGACGCTGAGGTGGCAGCGCTCGACCGCCAGCATCAGATTGCGGGCGGCGGCGATATCGGTGGTCGCCACATGCATGTCGACGCCGAACCGGCCGCCGAGCATGCCGCGTGGGTCGCGGATGCCGTCGGTGCCGTCGATCGAATAGCCGACCGGCAGCGAATGCAGCACGGCGCGGCCGTCACGCTGCGAATGCCGGCTGCCGGCGGCCAGTACACGCGCGATATCGCCCGCGGACACGCCGGAGCCGACGATGTCGACGTCGGCGGCGAACAATTCGCCGGCGAGGCGTCCGGACGAGATTGGCAGGATGACGGACTCGATCTCGACCGCGGCCATGCGCTCGGCGGCATCGACGGCTTGCCGGATGCCTTCCTCGGCCTGCGCCAGATTGACGACGCCGCCGGCCTTCATGCCGCGCGCTTCGGTATGGCCGAAGCCGATCACCTCGATGGCGTGGCTCCTTCGCGTCAAAACTTGCTGCGGCCCGTGCGGCCGCAACCGCGCGATCAGGCAGGCGACCTTGCTCGAGCCGATGTCGAGCGCGGCGACCACGGCGCTGCGATGCGGCGAAATCGGCTTCATCTTCGGGGTCAGGCCGTAATGCAGGGTGTTCATGCGTCACCCGCCTTTTTCTTCTTCTTGTTGGCCTGCAAGGCCTCGTCGCGAGCTTGCGCCGCAGCGTCCGACAGCCGCACGGTGACGCGGTCGGGCAGCCGCAGATCGACCATGGTGATGTCGCGCGACAAAAGTTTTTTGTCGCGATCGAGCGCGACCAGCCGGTCGAGCGCGGCCACGACGTCGGCTTCCGGCAGCCGCACGTCGATGCCGTTGGCGAGCCGCAAATTCCAGCGCCGCTCCGCCACCAGGATCGAGGCGCGCAACTGGGAGCGGATATCCGGATAGCGGTCGATGACGGTGAGGAAATCCTTGGCGGAGCGTTCGGCGCCTTTGCCGACCACGAGCGGCAGGCGGACATAGCGGCGTTCGACGAACGGTTCGAGCACCGTGCCGTCGGCGGCGATGACGTTGACGCGGCCGTCCTTCTGCCAGATGGCGAAGGCCTGCCGTTCGGTCACCGTGATCTGCAAACGATCGGGATAAAGTTTCAGCACCGCGGCATCGCCGATCCAGGGATTGGCCATCAGCCGGCCGCGCGCGGCGTCGGCGTCGAGAAACAACAGCGAAGCGCGGCCGGTGACGCCGGCGGTGGTGAGGATTTCTTCGCGGCTGACTTCCTTCGAGCCGGTCAGCGAAATCGCAGCGATCCGGAAGCCGACCGAATTGGCGGCCGTGTCGCGGGCATCCTTGAACCAGGCGACCAGATCGCCGACGTGCTGGCCCTTGACGACGCCATAGCCGAGCGCGCCGGCGAGCAGCAGCACCGATGCCGCGACGCCGATGCCGGACGGCAAGCGCTTGAGCCGCGAACGCCAGCGTCCGGCGAAGCCGCGATAGGCAAAGAACCGGCGACGAGATTTTGCGCCGACGCCCATTTCGGCGTCGAAACGCAGCTGGGCCGGCCCGTCAATCGGCGCGCCGGCCTGCCCCACCTCTGATAGCCCCGACCGCATCAGCGATTGGTCGAGGCGTCCTCCACCATCCATCGCACCAGCTCATCGAACGTGATGCCCGCATACGCGGCTAGCTCGGGCACGAGCGACGTCTCGGTCATGCCCGGTTGCGTATTCACTTCAAGACAGACAAGCTCACCCGTTCCCCGATCGTCGTAGCGAAAGTCCGCGCGGCTCACGCCGCGGCAGCCAAGCGCGTTATGGGCAGCCAGACTGAGTCTGCGGACTTCCTGGTAAACATTTGGTAAAATTTGCGCCGGCAGCAGGTGTTTGGAGCCGCCGGCGGCGTATTTTGCCTCGTAGTCGTAGAACCGTGTCGCCGGCACGATCTCGATGACGTCGAGCGCCCGGTCGCCGAGCACGGCGCAGGTCAGTTCCTTGCCGGGGATGTAGCGCTCCACCATCACCCGCTCGCCGAACGCCCAGTCGGCGCGAAACAGCTCCTGGGGCGGGTGCGGATGCGCCTCGGTGACGATGAAAACGCCGACGCTCGAGCCTTCGGCGATCGGCTTGACCACATAGGGCCGCGCCATCAGATGGCCCTTGGCCGCCTCGAACCGCGACACCACCCGGTCGTCGGCGACCGGCACGCCGGCGGCGCGGAACAGGATTTTGGCAAAGTCCTTCTGCATGGCGACGGCCGAGGCCATGACGCCGGAATGGCTGTAGGGGATGCCGAGAATCTCCAGGACGCCCTGCAGGGTGCCGTCCTCGCCGGGCCGGCCATGCAGCACATTGAGCGCGATATCGGGCTTGGCGACGGTCAGCGCCGCGGCCACATCGGGGGTGACATCGATCGCGGTGACGCGATAGCCGAGCCGGGCGAGAGCGTCGGCGCAAGCCTTGCCGGAGCGCAGCGAGACTTCGCGCTCCGCGGACCAGCCCCCCATCAGGACGGCCACGTGTTTCGCCGATCCTTCGGCCATATGATTCAGCCGGTTCCGCTGATTCGCATGGCTCACGAATAGAATCCACAATTGGCGAAAAATCGAGACTTTTAGTGGCCCGGGAAGGCCGAAACCGGGGCGCCGTCATAGAGCCAGGCCAGGCAGTCGAACATGTGCGCCTCGTCCCAATCGGCCACGGTGGCATTGCGCACGTCCCGGGCAATGCCCTCGTCGAGGTGATAAAAATCCCACAGCGACCGGGATTCGAGCTGGACCCGCGCGGTGCGAACGAGCCGCGCCGCCTCGAAACGGCGGAACGCGGCCTGATAGTCGCCGTCTGCGGCGTGGATCGCTTCGGCGAGGCACAGCCCGTCTTCGATCGCCATGCCGGCGCCTTGCGCCAGCGACTGCAGCGGCGCATGCGCGGCGTCGCCTAAGAGCACGATGCGGCCCTGGTGCCAATGCCGCACCGGAGCGCGGTCGCCGATCGAGCGGCGCCAGCGCAGGTCCATCATCCCGATCAGCGCGCGCATCGACGGATGGGTGTTGCGGTAGGCGTGCTCAAGCTCGGCGCGCGCGGCTGCGGCATCCAGCCTCTCGGCATGGGCCGCGGTGCGGAACACGTTGACGATGTTGAACTCGCTGCCGTGGCGGAGTGGATAATGCACGATGTGCAGGCCCGGTCCGCTCCACAGCACCACGCAATCGCGCGGCACGTCGGTCTTGAGTTCCGCCATCGGCACGATGGTGCGCAGCGCCACATAGCCGATCGGTTGCGGCTCGCCGTCGCCGATCAGCTTGGCGCGGAACAGCGAGCGGACACCGTCGGCCGCAACCAGCGCAGCGCCGGAGAACGTACGCCCATCCGCGGTGGTCACCGCAACACTGTCACCACGATCCTCGAAGCCGGTCACCATGGCGTCGGCGACAAGCTCGATGGCGTCGCTCGCCCGGCAGGCGTCGAGCAGGACGTTATGCACGTCGATGCGATGCACGATGATGTAGGGGTGTTTGAAACGGGCGCGAAACGCGGCGCCGCCGGTGGCAATGCGGATCAGTTCTTTGCCGGTCAAAGCATCCAGCATCAGCACCGCAGGCGGCGAATCGGCGACAGCCATCACCGCTTCGGTCAGGCCGAGGCGATCGAACACATGAAACACATTGGGGCCGAACTGGATGCCGTAGCCGATGGCGCCGAATTCGGCTGCGCCTTCGAGCACGCGCACGGCGCGGCCGCGGCGCGCCAAGGCGAGCGCCGCGGTCAGCCCGCCGAGTCCGCCGCCGACGATGAGAATGGGTTCACGCGACATCGCTTTAACGCATATAGGCCAGGGCGTGTACTCATAAATGAGGTCAGATGACAACAACTGGCCAATCGGTCGCTTTCAAACCGAAGCGGACATGGACCGGCCGGCAAGACCAGCTATATCGATCGAAAATGACCCATTTCGACACTTCGACCCGCTGAATTGCTGCTCCGCAAAATGACCGCCGAACCCCGTGACGGACTAGGCCCAAAACATAGCCCCACCTACTGGTTCGCTTTGACCAGGGGGTGCGTCCACAGGACATACAGGGTGATCGGGCTGCCGATCACCGCCGGCAGGAACCAGAAGGCAATTTGGGGTAGCTCCCGCCGGAGCGGCAGGTTCTTTCCGTTGTCCAGGTAGAAGGCGGTCAGCAGCAGGATGTAGGACGCGCCCACTCTGGTGTCGCCACGAAGATTGGGGAGCAGAAGATCTAGAGGAAGATGCGGAGTTATTGCGATCAAATAGATTGCTGCGGTCATAGCGTGTGGCAGCCGCTCAGGGGTCCGCACCGCACGCCGGTCTTGCAAGAAGGCCGGAAGTGGGAGAATATTCACCCCAGTTCGGAGTTCATCTGGGGAATCCCGGTTAGAGCGATTGGGTATCGGAGCACTCACAATGAAAAAGATGAAAAAGCATACCGGCAAAGATGCAACCGCGGCCTATTCACCCAAGAAAGGTCATTCGGTTATCATCTATACGCACAAATTTAAACCGGAGCACTTCCGCGAAGGTGTCGAAATAGTCACAAACCAATTCCCAGACGCGCAGTCTAAAATCGGTCAAAAACGGCACAACATATTTATAAGTCGGCCATCCACCCATGAAATGGTGAACATATCGTTTTTTGACGAGGGGGCCGGCGTTGACGATTGGCACCAATCTGAAGGCCGGCTAAAGACGGTCAAAAGGCTGCAAGATATGTTGGAGAAGCCGATTGACGTACAGGTTTTTGACGTCCTTAGCGTTGTCGGTATCAGCGAATAGGCTCTTAAAAGCATTTTGAACTTCACGCTGCGTCGTTACCGCCTGCTGGCCGAGAACGGGCGTGTCAAATCGCACGTAGCGACCTCGAAATACACGAAGGGCGATTGCAAATCGGCCGATGGGCAGCGAATTTCGGGAGCAGACTAAAGCTGACTGACGCGCCGGGAAGGCATTGTCGGCTATGCGATTCTTCCAGCCGTACTGGAAAACTCACCGTCGGAATGAAAGGGGGGATCGAGGAAACGTCGGCATCATTCGAAGCCCGATCCGCGCCTCGATCCTACCCGACCTGAGCGGCCGTAAGCGTGCCTACTCTGCTGTGATGCACAATGCTGCTTCTACCCCTTTCATTGTGCTGGTTTGACCCGCTAGAATGCCTCGTCGCGAGCCTAGGGGCGAGGCAATGAGACGGCGCACCAGAGCAGGCGATTACCCAATTAAAGCCAGACGCCGCAATACGGCGACACTGAAGCGCCGCAATGCGCCAAAAGCCGCGCGCAGTCGCAGTTCCCCCACTGCCGTAAAGGAAACAAAGGTCGCGCGGCTCACTCGCGAGTTGCAGGAGACGCTTGCGCAGCAGACAGCGACATCGGATGTGCTGCGGGTCATCAGTTCGTCACCACGCGATCTGCAGCCGGTGTTTGAGTCCATGCTGGCGAATGCAGCCAAGCTGTGCGCAGCGGCTTACGGCACAATGTGGCTGTGTGAAAGCGATGGCTTTCGCGCTGTCGCGATCCACGGTGATTTGCCCGCGGCTTTCAGAGAGCTGCGGCGGAGCGGGACTGTGTTCCGTCCCCGGCCGGGAGCGCCACTGGTCCGAGTCGCCGCGACCCGGCAACCAGTCCAAGTTGAGGATTTTCGATTGGATCAGTCGTACATTGACCGTGATGCTCTGCCGGTTGCTACTGTCGAAATCGCCGGTGTCCGAACTCTATTGAGCGTGCCGATGCTCAAAGACGATCAGGTGATCGGCGCGATCGCTATCTTTCGCAAGGAGGTTCGCCTCTTCACCAACAGGCAGATCGCGCTGGTGCAGAATTTTGCTGCGCAAGCAGTCATCGCCATCGAGAGTACGCGGTTGCTCAACGAACTACGCGAGAGAACTGGCGAGCTGGAGCGTTCGTACGGATTGGTCCAGCAGCAGGCAAGTCAGTTGGAAGCGCAGTCGCAAGAGCTTGTCAAATTGAACCAACACCTTGAACAGCGCGTCGCCGCGCAGGTCGCCGAGATCGAGCGCCTGGGCAGGCTGCGGCGCTTCCTGCCGCCGCAGGTGGCCGATCTGATCATCTCGTCCGGATCGGAAAAGGAACTGGAAAGCCACCGGCGCGAGATCGCCGCTCTGTTCTGCGACCTTCGCGGCTTCACCGACTTCTCGGAGAGCTCCGACCCGGAAGACGTGATGACGCTTTTGAGCGAATACCATACTGCCATCGGCAAGATCATTTTCACCTATGGCGGCACGTTGGAGAGATTTGCCGGTGACGGCGTGATGGCAATTTTTAACGATCCGGTGCCAATGCCCAAGCCGGCATTGCAAGCCGTGCAAATGGCGCTCGATATGCGCTCAGCTATTGGAACATTAATGGAAAAATGGCGCTTGCTGGGTCACGACCTTGGTTTTGGCATCGGTATATCGCACGGATTTGCGACGTTGGGTACAATCGGCTTTGAAGGTCGCTACGACTATGCCGCGATTGGGACTGTATCCAATGTCGCCTCCCGGCTTTGCGACGAAGCCAAGCCTGGTCAAATCCTGATCAGCCCGCGCGTCCTCATGGCCACTCAGGACGCTATTACGGTAGACCTTGTTGGGGAGTTTACGCTCAAGGGCATCCGCCGACCCATGGCGGCGTATAACGTACTCGCCACTAAATCAGCAAATTAGGTCGCGCCCACACAAAGATCGATGTCTGCGTTTGGCGAATCACGCGGAGGAGTTTCACCTCCGCGGAGAAATGCACACTACTTCCAGAAAATTTTTGAGCTAAACTTTTGGTGTAGGCGTAGATCATACAACTTTTAAATAACACGACCAAACAGACATGGCTGAAGGACCCGGCGGTCTACCAACAAAGTTCGATCTCGTCATCAATTTTACAACCGCCAAGACGCTCGGCTTGACCATTCCCGACGGTCTTCTCGCGCTTGCTGCGGACGTAATTGAATAATTGTAGCATTGTGCTGCACTGCACTTTGGTCGGTATTGGCCCACCGCGTCATTTCGCGGCGGTGTAGCATTTCGGTCACTTTCGGAGCGAAGCGGACATTGAGCCGGATTCATGAGTACACGGCCTAATACTGCCCATTGGGCTCCAGCCCGAGCATAGATTGCCCGAACATGCTGCCGGTGGAATCCCAGTTCAGGCTGATGTGCGAGGTGGCGGCGTGAGCGTCGCGCCAAAAACGCTGCAAGGGATGGTCGAGATAGAGGCCTTGACCGCCGCCGGTGACCACCAGCGCATCGATGGCTTGGACCGCGAGCCGCGCGCAAAACGCCTGGTCGCGGCGATTGCGCAAGCGCACGTCCATGCTGACGGCTTCGCCGCGCGCCGCCGCCGCGTGTGCCTCGGCCAGATCGCGAAACATCAACACCCTGGCGGCGTCGATGCAGGCAGACGCCTCGGCGGCGCGCAACTGCACCGTGGTCAGCTCGGCGAGCTTGCGATTGCCGCCGTAGAGCGCGCCGCGCGAGGTGCGCACCTTCGCCATGTCGAGAAACGCCGCCAGCGCGCCCTCCGCCATGCCGACCACGGGCGCGACGATCGCGATCGGCAGCACCGCCAGGAACGATTGTTTGTAAAGCGGATTGGTTTGCGCGCGCATTCCGGGCGCAGTGGCGTTACGCAGCTCGGCGAAAGTCACCGCGCGGTGGGCAGGGACGAACGCATTATCGGCTACGATGGTTTTGCTGCCGGTGCCGGCAAGCCCCATCGTGTGCCAGTTGTCGTCGATGGCAATGTCGGCGGTGCGCAGCACGAAGAAGCCCGGCAGCGGCGGCCCGGAGGCTTGCGGAATCATGCCGCCGAAGAATTGCCACTGCGCATTGTCGCAGCCGCTGCAGAAGTAGCCGGCGCCCGAGACCTTATAGCCGCCGTCGGCCGCCACGGCCTGGGCGATCGGCGTATAGGTGCCGGCCGACAGCGCGGCGCGGTCGCGCCAAATCTCGTCTTGCGCCTCTGGCGACAGGCAAGCGATCAGCCATTGCTGCGAGGCGAGCAGGCCGTAGACCCAGCCGGTCGAGCCGCAGCCGCCCGCGATCGTCATCTGGACCTGCACGAACACGTCGAAGCCGTACTCGAACCCGCCGTAGGCGCGCGGCTGCATGATGCGGAACAAGTCGGCTTGCCGCAGCCGCGCGATCATGTCGTCGCTGACGCGGCGCGCGGCTTCCGTCTCTCGCGCGCGCTCGCGCGCAACACCGGCGATCTCGCGGGCCCGCGCGAGGAGTTCGGCTACATCGGGCCTTTGCGGCGATGACATGTGGCGCGTTACTTTCCTTCAAACTTTGCCGCGCGCTTTTCGTTGAACGCCAAAATGCCTTCGCGGCGGTCTTCGGTCGGGACCATCCGATAATACGCTTCGATCTCGAGCGCGAGACCATCCCACAACGACATGTTCACGCCGCGGCCGATGGCCAGCTTGGCTTGCCGCACCGCGATCGGCGCATTGCGCGCGATGGTCTCCGCCGTCGTCAGCGCTGCGGCGATGAGCTGCGCCGCCGGCAGCACCTTGCTGACCATGCCCCACGTCTGCGCTTCGGCGGCGGTAAACGGTTTGCCGGTGAGAATGATTTCCTTGGCCCGCCGCTCGCCGACCGCGCGCGCCAAGGTCTGCGTGCCGCCGGCGCCCGGCATGATGCCGAGCGTGACTTCGGTCAGCGCGAACCGGGCCGGTTCCGCCGCATAGATGAAATCGCAGGCCAGCGCCAATTCGCAGCCGCCGCCGAAGGCGGCGCCGTTGACCGCGGCGATGACCGGAATCGGGCACGCCAAAATGGCGCGTACCATGCGCTCGTAGATCAGGTGCTGGCGCGTCCAGGCCTCGTCGGTCATGCCCTTGCGCTCCTTGAGATCGGCGCCGGCGCAAAAGGCCCGATCCCCCGCGCCGGTGAGGACGACGCAACGGGTGTCGCCGCCGTCGAGGTTGAGGCCCTCGAACAGCGTCATGATGTCGGTGCCGCATTGTGAATTCATGGCGTTGGCGACAGCGGGGCGGTTGAGCGTGACCAGCATGACGTGCTGGCGGGGCCGGTCGATGCTCAAAGTGGCAAAGGACATTCGAGGCCTCAAAGATTTGCGATCGTCACGATGAACGCACTCGCCCCATGGGTCAATTCATACCGCGATATTGCCCCGCCACCCGCTGGGCACCATGATCGGGACATGACGATCCGCATTTTGGCGACGGTCGTGCTGCTCGTACTGGCGAGCGCCCCCCTGCATGCCGCCGAACCGGCGCCCCTGCCGCCCGCGGTGGGCTTGAGCGAGGGCGCCGCCAAGGAAAGAGCGGCGCTTTTTGCCGCGCTCGCCGCGGCGAAAAGCGACGCCGAGGCGCGCGCGGTCGAGGAGCGGCTGTGGACCTTCTGGAAGAGCTTCGCCGACGCCGAATCGCGGCAGCTCCTGGAGCAGTCGCGCGAGGCGCAGCTGCGTTTCGATTACGCCGAAGCGCTCATTTACAACAAAGCCGTGGTCGAGCACGCGCCGCAATTCGCCGAAGGCTGGAACCAGCTCGGTTATGTTTATTTTCTCGCCGGGCAATACGACGCTTCACTGGAAGCGATCGAGCGCGTGCTTGCGCTCGAGCCGATGCATTACGCGGCGCTGGCCGGCAAGGGCATCATTTTTTACTACGCGGGCAAGGTCGAGGAAGCGCAGGCGCCGCTGAAGCGCGCGCTGGCGATCAATCCGTGGCTGAAGGAACGCAACCTGATCGGCAAGGAGTCGCTGCCGACGCCTTGAGCGCGGTCAATCGCGCGGCGCGGGCACGCCGATGCGCTCGATCTCCCATTCCAGCGCCACGCCGGAAGTCTCCTTGACGCGGCGGCGCACAGTCTCACCCAAATTTTCGATGTCGGCCGCCGTCGCGCTGCCGCGATTGATCAAAAAGTTGCAATGCATTTCCGAAACCTGCGCGCCGCCGACTTTCAGGCCGCGGCAGCCGGCGGCGTCGATCAGCTGCCAGGCCTTGCGCAGGTGCGGATTCTTGAAGGTCGAGCCGCCGGTGCGGCTCTTGATCGGCTGCGTCGCCTCGCGCGACTCGGTGATCTTGTCCATCTCGGCGGCGATGACCGCGGGATCGCCGCGTTCGCCCCGGTACAAAGCTTCCGTGAAGATGTAATCGGCGGGCACGCCGCAGTGCCGGTAGCTGTAGCCCATGTCGGCGTTGCGCAGCACGTGGATGCGGCCTTGCCGGTCGACGGCGCGCGCCTCGATCAGCGCGTCCTTGGTCTCGCGGCCATAGGCGCCGCCGTTCATGCGCAGCGCGCCGCCGACGCCGCCGGGAATGCCGCGCATGAACGACAGGCCGGCGATGCCGGCTTCCTGCGCCGCGCGCGCGACCTTGACGTCGGGCACCGCCGCTCCGGCGCGAATGCGCGTGCCCTCGACGGCGATGTCGCCAAAACCACGGCCGAGCCTGATCACCACGCCCGGCACGCCGCCGTCGCGCACGATGAGATTGGAGCCGAGCCCGATGACGGTCACCGGAATGTCCGCCGGCAGATTAGCCAGCGCATAGCTAAGGTCCCGCTCGTCTTCCGGCATGAACAGAATTTGCGCCGGGCCGCCGACGCGAAACCACGTCAGCTCCGCCAGCGATTGATTCGCCAACAGCCGGCCGCGCAGCGCCGGCATTTTGGCTTTCAGCTCGGCGACGATGTCGGGAAAGCTCATGCGGCTTCGCCTACCACCGTGTCGAGCCAGGCGGCCAGAACTCTTTCGCCGAGTTCGCGCGTTGCCGGCCCCAGCGTTTGCGCCTGCCGGCGTATCTCGCGCGGATCGATGCCGGCCTTGCCGAGCTCGACGGTATGGCCGACCAGCCAGGTTTCGAACCGCGCCGGCTCGGTCTCCAGATGAAATTGCAGCGCGAGTTGCACCGGCGTGCGCGCGAACGCCTGCACCGGACAATGCGGCGTCGAGGCCAGCCGCGCGCAGCCTGCCGGCAATTCGCAATTATCGCCGTGCCAATGCAGCACCGGATTGGTGCCGAGCGGCGCCAGCACCGAAGTTTTGCCGGCCGGTGTCAGCGTCAGCGGCGCCCAGCCGATCTCTTTCGCGGGTCCGGGCGCCACGCGCGCGCCGAGCGCCGCCGCCATCAGCTGCGCGCCGAGGCAGATGCCGAGCATCGGCTTGTTGGCGGCGAGGCGCGCGGCGATGGCGGCGACCTCGTCGGCGATGAATGGATAAGCTTCGGCCTCATAAACGCCGATCGGACCGCCAAGCACGACGACGAGATCGGGCGCCACCAGCGTTGTCGCGTCGAAGCGCGCGATACCGGCGTCGTGATAGCGGACATCGTAGCCGCGCGCAGCGACAAGCGGACTCAAAAGTCCAAGATCCTCGAAGGCGACGTGACGAACCGCGAGGCAGGCTTTAGCCATGGCTTATCAGGTTGCCGCCGCCAACTCGCCGGGCAACGCATAGGCCCATTGCGTGATCGAGCCGGCGCCGAGGCACACCACATAGTCGCCCGGATGCGCCATGCTGGAGACCAGCAAATGCAGCTTGTCGGGGCCGTCCAGCGCAAAGACCTGCCGGTGCCCGTTTTTACGCAGGCCCTGCACCAGCGAGTCGCGATCGATGCCCTCGATCGGTGCTTCGCCGGCCGAATAAACCGGCGCGACGATCACCGCGTCGGCGTCATTGAAGCAGGTGCAGAACTGCTCGAACAAAGCCTGTAGCCGCGTATAGCGATGCGGCTGCATCACGGCGATGACGTGGCCCTTGGTGGATTCCCGCGCCGCCCGCAGCACTGCGGCGATCTCGACCGGATGATGGCCGTAATCGTCGACGATGGTGACGCCGTTCCACATGCCGGTGCGGGTGAAGCGGCGGCGCACGCCGCCGAAATTGGCCAGCGCATGGCGGATCACGTCGTCGCCGATGCCGAGCTCATGGGCCACCGCGATCGCCGCCGTGGCATTGAGCGCGTTGTGCCGTCCCGGCATCGGCAGCGCGATGTTCTTGATCTCGTGCAAAAAGCTTCCGGTGCGGTCGCGGAACACGATGGTGAACAGCGAAGTGCCGCCGGCATGGGAGACGTCGACGAGGCGCACATCGGCCTGCGGGTTCTCGCCATAGGTGACCATGCGGTGATCCTCGATGCGGCCGACCAGGCTCTGCACCACCGGATGGTCGGTGCACATCACCGAGAAGCCGTAGAACGGCACGTTCTCGACGAAGGCGCGGAATGCGTCCTGCACCGCGTCGAAGGTCTTGAAGTGATCGAGATGCTCGGGGTCGACATTGGTGACGATGGCGATATCGGCCGGCAGCTTGAGGAAGGTGCCGTCGGACTCGTCGGCCTCGACCACCATCCATTCGCCGGTGCCGAGCCGCGCATTGGTGCCGTAGGCGTTGATGATGCCGCCGTTGATCACGGTCGGATCGAAACCGTCGGCGTCGAGCAATGCCGCCACCATCGAGGTCGTGGTGGTCTTGCCGTGGGTGCCGGCGATGGCAACGCAGCTTTTCAGCCGCATCAATTCGGCCAGCATCTCGGCGCGCCGCACCACCGGCAGCCGCTCGGCGCGCGCCGCCACCAGCTCCGGATTGTCGGGCCTGATCGCCGAGGAGACGACGACGACGCGCACGCCGGTCAAATTCTCGGCCGAATGCCCGATCGAGATTTTCACGCCCTTATCGCGCAGCCGCTTGACGTTGGCGCTCTCGGACTGGTCGGAGCCCTGCACCATATAGCCGAGGTTCACCATCACCTCGGCGATGCCGCTCATGCCGATGCCGCCGATGCCGACGAAATGCACCGGCCCGATGTCGCGCGGTAGTTTCATGGGTTGTCCCAGGCTCCTTTGTCCCCTCCCCCTTGTGGGGAGGGGCAGGGGTGGGGGTCGAGAGGTTTAGCGCGGGCGTCGAAGTTGGCGAGCTACCTCCCGACCCCCCACCCTACCCTCCCCCACAAGGGGGGAGGGAAAAACTACTTGTTTGTATCCGCCGCCGCCACCTTCAGCACCAGGTCAGCAAGTCGATCCGCGGCATCGAGCCGGCCGACGGAGCGGGCCGCCGCCGCCATGGCGGTGAGCCGTTGCGGCGCCCCGGCGAGGACGGCGAGCTCGGCGGCAAGCCGCCGCGGGGTGAAAGCGTCCTGGGTGAGCCGGATGGCACCGCCGGCCGCTTCGAGCATGCCGGCATTGGCGAATTGATCCTGGTCGAGCGCGTGCGGCAGGGGGACCAGGATCGACGGCCGGCCGATCGCGGCGAGCTCGGCCACTGTCGAGGCCCCCGACCGCGACACGATCAGGTGGCTCGCCGCCATGCGCGCCGGCAAATCGGCGAAAAACGGCGCTATTTCCGCGGCAACCGCGAGCTTGGCATAAGCGCCGCGCACCCGCGCCAAATCCTCGTCGCGGGCCTGCTGCACGATCGAAAGCCGCGCGCGCAAGGCCGGCTCCAGAAGCCCGATCGCGGCGGGCACGATATCGGCCATGACGCGGGCGCCCTGGCTGCCGCCGAAGATTAGGAGCCGCAACGGATCGCCTGGCTCCGGATAAGGCGTCGCCGCAGCCGCGACCACCGCAGGCCGCACCGGATTGCCGGTGAGCGTCGCTTTGGCGGCGAGGTCCGGCCTTTGCGCAAACACCTCGGGGAACGAGGTGGCGATCGCGGCGACCCGCGGCGCCAGAAACCGGTTGGCCCGCCCGATCACCGCATTGGCGTCGTGAATCAGGCTCGGCACGCCGGCCCACGCCGCCGCCAGAACCGGCGGCACCGTCGGATAGCCGCCGAAGCCGACCACCGCCGCGGGCTTCAGGCGGACCAGCAGCGCGCGGGCCTGAAAATATCCAAGGCCGAGCCTGGCCGCGGTCCAGGCGAGCGCAATCGGATTGCGCGACGCGACCGTCGCGCTCGCGACCACATGGATGGTTTGCTCCGAGAATGCGCCGCCATAGCGCTCGGCACGCCGGTCGGTGACGAGGTGAACGGGAATGCCGCGTGCCGCCAGTGCCGCCGCCAGCGCCTGCGCCGGAAACAAATGACCGCCCGTGCCCCCGGCCGCCACCAGCACCGGCGCCCGGACCGGCGCCAGCATCAGGCCGGACTCCCGCCGAGCCCGCTGAGCACGATTTCGCCGGGCAGTTGCGCGCGCGGCCGCTCCCGCGTCAGCGCCACCAGCATACCCATGCCGTAGGCCAGCGAGATCAGCGACGAGCCGCCATAGGAGATGAACGGCAGCGTCATGCCCTTGGCCGGAATGAGGTGCAGATTGACCGCCATGTTGATGGTCGATTGCAAGCCGAACAGAATCGCCAGCCCCGCCGCGGCAAAACGGATGAACGGATCTTCCGCGCGCATCGCCTTGGTCAGGGCGCGGATGACGATGAACGCGAACAGCGCGACCAGAATGAGGCAGAGCACGACGCCGAATTCTTCCGCGGCGACGGCAAAGACGAAATCGGTATGACCCTCGGGCAGAATGCGCTTGATCGTGCCCTCGCCCGGGCCGCGGCCGAACCAACCGCCGCGGACGAAGGATTCGGTGGCGATGTCGATGTTGAAAGTGTCGCCGGAGGCCGGATCGATGAAGCGATTGATGCGTTGGGCGACGTGCGGCACGGTGAAGAACGCCGCCGTCAAGCCGACGCCGGCAGTGGCGGCGAGCCCGATCACCCAGATGAAGCGCATGCCCGCCATATAGAACAACGCGCCCCAAACCAGCGCGATCAGCATGGTCTGGCCGAAATCGGGCTGCATCACCAACAGCGCCACCACGGTAATGAGCAGCATCAAGGCAAAGGTGTTGGCTGGCATTTCCGGACGTTTCGCCGATTCACCGAACAGCCATGCGATCAAGACCACGAAAGCGGGTTTCAAAAACTCCGAGGGCTGGATGTTCATCCCCAAGATCACCAGCCAGCGCCGCGCGCCTTTGATCTCGGCGCCGAAATAGGGCGTCAGCGCGACCAGCGCGAGGCTGATAGCAAAGACGACGATCGAGACCTGGCGGATTTCCCGCGGCGACAAGAACGATGTCGCGATCAGGACACCGGCGGCGGGAATGAGGAACAGCACCTGGCGGTTGACGAAGTGAAACGGGTCGAGCCCGATGCGGGTCGCGACCGGCGGGCTCGCCGCCAGGCACAGCACGATGCCGCCCAGCATCAGCGCGCCGAGCGCCGCCAAGGTCAGCCGGTCGACCGTCCACCACCATTCGGAAAACGGCGTCGGTTGCGCCCGCGAGGCCATGGTTGTCCCCAAGGGTGGCCCCTCCCGAAGAGAAGTCCCCGCCTAGTGGTGGCACCGCCTTGGTTTAAAGGGGATTAAGATTCGGCCCCGGCTACTTCTTGATGGGCAAAAGCCCGGGCAGCGCCCGCACCAGCTCGCGGAACGCGTCGCCGCGGACCTCGAAATTACGGTACTGGTCGAACGAGGCGCAGGCCGGCGACAGCAGCACCACCGGCTCGGCGGTAGTCGAAGCCTCGGCGTCACGCGCGGCGGCGGCCAGCGCCTTGTCGAGGGTGCCGTCGATCTCATGCGGCACCTCGGGCGACAGCGTCGCGGCGAATTCCTCGGCCGCCTCGCCGATCAGGTAGGCCTTGCGGATGCGCGGAAAGAAATCGCGCAGCGATTCGATGCCGCCGGTCTTCGGCTTGCCGCCGGCGATCCAGAAAATGTCGCTGAAGCAGGCCAGCGCCTGGGCCGCGGAGTCGGCATTGGTGGCTTTGGAATCGTTGACGTAGAGCACGGCGCCGCGGCGGCCCAGTTCCTCCATCCGGTGGGCAAGCCCCGGAAACGATTTTAGCCCCGCCTGGATCGCCGCCGGCTCCAATCCCAGCGCCAGTGCGGCGGCGGCGGCACAGGCGGCGTTCTGTGCATTGTGCTGGCCGCGCAACGAACCGATGCCGCCGAGTTCGGCAATCAACGCGGCGCCGGTGCCGGCCGCGCGTATGATGCGCCCTCCGGCGACGTAGAGCCCGTTTGACAGTTCGCGCCGAACCGAAATTCGCACCACGCGCTTGCCGGACTGCGCGAGCCGGACGGCAATCTTTTGGCACCAGTCGTCGTCGACGCCGACGACGGCCGTGCCGCTCTGCGGCACGCCGGCGACGAGGCGTTCCTTCACCTCGGCGTAGTGCGCCATGGTGCCGTGACGATCGAGATGGTCTTCACTGAGATTGAGCAAAATGCCGACCGAAGGATCGAGCGAAGGGGCAAGATCGATCTGATAGGACGAGCATTCGATGACGTGAACCCGACCCGCTTGCGGCGGCTGCAGCGACAGGATCGCGGTGCCGATATTGCCGCCGAGCTGCGCGTCGAGGCCGACCGACGCGGCGAGATGCGCGACCAGCGCCGTGGTGGTCGATTTGCCGTTGGTGCCGGTGATGGCGACGAAGGGCGCGCCGGGCGCGAGCTTCGCCCGTTCGCGACAGAACAATTCGATATCGCCGATCACCGCGACGCCGGCCTTGTGCGCGAGTTCGACGATCCAATGCGGCTGCGGATGGGTGAGCGGCACGCCGGGCGCCAGCACCAGCGCCGCGATCCTCGACCAATCGGCCTGCCGCAAATCGGCGGTCGGAATGCCGGCGGCGTTGGCCTTGGCGACGCTCTGCGGGTCATCGTCGAAAGCGACGACGTCGGCGCTGCCGGCGAGCAGCGCGCTGGCGCTCACCAAGCCCGAGCCGCCCAGACCGAACACGGCGACCTTTTGCCCCGCGAAGGTCGTAACCGGGATCAAATACGCTACCTCAGCTTCAGGGTCGACAGCCCCGCCAGCGCCAGCACCACCGAGACGATCCAGAAGCGAATGACGATCTGCGGTTCGGTCCAGCCGAGCTGCTCGAAATGATGGTGGATCGGCGCCATCTTGAAGATGCGCTTGCCGGTGAGCTTGAACGACACCACCTGGACGATCACCGACACCGCCTCGAGCACGAACAGGCCGCCGATCACGGCGAGAACGATCTCGTGCTTGGTGGCCACCGCGACGGCGCCAATCATGCCGCCGAGCGCCAGCGAGCCGGTGTCGCCCATGAAGATCGAGGCCGGCGGCGCATTGAACCAGAGAAATCCCAAGCCGGCGCCGACCACGGCGCCGCACAGCACCGAAAGCTCGCCGGTGCCGGCGACGTAGTGAATTTGCAGATAGTCGGCGAACACGGCGTTGCCGGAGAGGTAGGCGATCATGCCGAAACTCGCCGCCGCGATCATGACCGGAACGATGGCAAGGCCGTCGAGACCGTCGGTCAGGTTCACGGCATTGCCCGCGCCCACCATGATGAACGCTGCGAAAAACACGAAAAACCACCCGAGATGGAGCACCACTTCCTTGAAAAACGGGAATACCAGCGTCATCGAAATCTGGGTCTGGCCGAGCCGGACCAGGGCGATGGCCGCAAGCGCCGCGATGATGGCTTCGATGCCGAGCCGCGTGCGCGCGGAAAAGCCATCGGATCTCTGCTTTTTGACTTTCAGAAAGTCGTCATAGAACCCGACCAGCCCGAAGCCCAGCGTCACGCCCAGCACCACCCAAACGTAGGGGTTGGCGGGATTGGCCCACAGCAAGGTCGAGACCAGCATGCCGGACAGGATCATCAGCCCGCCCATGGTCGGCGTGCCGGCCTTGGCGATGATGTGCGATTGCGGCCCATCGCGGCGGATCGGCTGGCCCTTGCCCTGGAACAGCCGCAGCCGGTCGATGATCATCGGCCCGAACAGGAAGACGAAAAGCAGCGCAGTGATGACCGCGCCGCCGGTACGGAACGTGATGTAACGAAACACATTGAGGACGGAGAGCTTGTCCGACAGATCGACCAGCCAATAAAGCATTACAGCAACCCTATGCGGACACTTCTGCCCCCTCCGGATACACCCGTTGCAGCGCCTTGACGATGGGCGCCATGCGCGAACCGAGCGAGCCCTTGACCATGACGACGTCGCCGGCACGGATCGCGGGCACCACTTGCGCTTCGAGCGCGGCGGAGTCCTCTGCATAGCCGCCGCGCCGGCTGGCGGGAAGAGCCTGCCACAGCGCATGCATCAGCGGGCCGCAGCAGAACACCAGATCGATGGCATGAGCCTCGACCGGCGCCGCGAGGCCGCGATGCAGCGCCTTGCCCTGCGGCCCGAGCTCGAGCATATCGCCGAGCACGGCGATGCGCCGGCCCTGCGGGCCGATCGGCGCCTGGCCGAGCAGCGCCAACGCGGCATCGACCGAGGCCGGGTTGGCGTTATAGCTTTCGTCGATGACCAGCACCGTGCCGCCGGGCAGATCGAGTTCGATCGGCGCGCCGCGGCCGGCGATCGCCTTGAGCTCGGTGAGCGCCAGCGCCGCCAGCGCCAGATCGGCGCCGACCAATTCGGCGACCGCCAGCACGGCCAGCGAATTCATCACCAGGTGCCGGCCCGGCGCGCCGATCTTGTAGGCGAGCTCAGTGCCGAGGATGTCGGCCTGCACGGTCGAGCAGCGCGGATGCAGCACGCATTTGATCAGGCGGGCATCGGCCTTGGCGTGTTCGCCGAACGACACGATGCGCGCGACTTCGGCTTCTTTGGCGCGGCGCGCCAGATGGGCGAATTGCGCAATGTCGCGGTTCAGCACGGCAACGCCGCCCGGCTGCACCCCAAGAAAAATCTCCGCCTTGGCGTCGGCGATGTTGGTCAGCGAGCCGAAGAATTCCAGATGCACCGGCGCGATCGTGGTGATCAGCGCCACATGCGGACGGGCGAGCCGCGACAGCGGCGCGATTTCGCCGGCATGATTCATGCCCATTTCGAGCACGGCGTAGCGCGCGTCAGCCGGCATGCGTGCCAGCGACAGCGGCACGCCCCAATGATTGTTGTAGGACGCCGCCGAGGCGTGGGTCTTGCCGTCCTTCGACAGCGCGAGCCGCAACGCCTCCTTGGTGCTGGTCTTGCCGACGGAGCCGGTGACGCCGATCACCTTGGCACCGGTACGCTGCCGCGCCGCGTTCGCGAGGTCGCGCAACGCCGCGAGCACGTCGGGCACGACAAGGAGCGGCGCGTCGTGCGGAAATTGCCCGCGCCGGTCGGCAGCGACAACGGCGACGCCGGCTTTGGCGGCGAGCGCCGCGGTGACGAACTGATGGCCGTCGCGGTTGTCGCCCTGGATGGCGAAAAAGGCTTCGCCGGGCTTAATCGTGCGGGTGTCGATGGAAATTCCGGAGACGGACTGCGGCAGCGCGCCGTGCCGCGCGGCCGCCATCGCGGTCGCCATTGCCTCGACGGTCCACAGCGCCGTCATGCGACGAGCTCCTTGAGCGCCGCGGCAACCGCTTCGTGATCGCTGAACGGCACAATCCGGTCGCCGATAATTTGGCCGGTTTCATGGCCCTTGCCGGCGATCAGCAAAACATCGCCGCGGCGCAGCTCGGCGATGGCCGAACGGATGGCCTCGCGGCGGTCGCCGATTTCAACGGCGCCGCGCGCTGCTGCCAAGATCGCGGCGCGGATGGCGGCGGCGTCCTCGCTGCGCGGATTGTCGTCGGTGACGACGACCCGGTCGGCTTTCTCCGCGGCGATGGCGCCCATCAGCGGCCGCTTGCCGCGATCGCGGTCGCCACCGGCACCGAATACCACCGCGAGCCGGCCGGTCACATAAGGCCGCAACGCGTCGAGCGCCTTGGCGAGCGCGTCGGGCTTGTGCGCATAGTCGACGAAGATCGGCGCGCCGCGGTTCGAGCCGACCAGTTCGAGCCGGCCCTTGGCGCCTTTGAGATTTTCCAGCGCCGGAAATACCGAAGCTGCGGCGCTGCCGGTGGCGATGGCGAGGCCCGCGGCGACGAGCGCATTTTCGACCTGAAATTCGCCGACCAGCGGCAAGCGCACGTGAAAACCTTTTCCATCGTGTTCGAGCCGCAGCATCTGCGCGAAGCCGTCGATCCTGGCTGCGACGAGGCGAATGCCGGTTCCGCTGCGGCCGACGCTGAGGATCGACAAGCCGCGCGCTGTTGCGGCGGCGAGCACCGCGTCGGCGTGATCATGGTCGACGTCGATGACGGCGGCTGAGCCGCGGTCGAGCAGCGCCTCGAACAGCCGCAGCTTGGCGGCGAGGTAGGCTTCGAAATTTCGGTGATAATCGAGATGATCGCGGGTGATGTTGGTGAAGCCGCCCGCCGCGAGGCGCAGGCCGTCGAGCCGGAATTGATCGAGGCCGTGCGACGATGCCTCGATGGCGAGATGGGTGACGCCGTCGGCGGAGAGTGCATCGATCGAACGATGCAGTTCCACCGGATCCGGCGTGGTCAGCGAGCCGTAAGTCTCGCCGCGCGGCGAGACGATGCCGACGGTGCCGATGCTCGCGGCGCTAAGCCCCAGCGCGCTCCAAATCTGCCGCGTGAACGCGGCGACCGAAGTCTTGCCGCTGGTGCCGGTGACGGCAGCGATGGTTTCGGGCTGGCGCGGAAAAATTTTCGCCGCCGCCAGCGCCAGCGCGCGCCGCGCGTTGGCAACGCGCGCAAACGCAATGCCTTCGGGCAGCGGCGTATCCAACTTGCGCTCGGCGGCGATCGCAACGGCACCGGCCGCGAGCGCCGGCGCAATGAAGCGCGCGCCGTCGGCCTTGTTGCCGGCAACGGCGACAAAGACGTCGCCGCGCTTGACGGCGCGGCTGTCCGCCGTCACCCCGCCGACGTCAAGATCGGCATGGCGTCGGTCGATATCCGCGTCAGGAGGCAAAATCTCGCGAAGCTTCATCTCAAGCTTCTTGGTGGCTCGGTCGATAATGCGGCCAAGGCCTTACCTGTTTTCCTTCAGCGAGGCCAGTATCTGCTGATCGGCCGGCGGCAGATCGAGCCGCGGTTCGATGCCCAAGAGCGGCGCGATGCGCGCGACCACGGCGCCGCCGGTCGGCACCGCGTTCCAGCCCGACGTGGTGAAGCCGTGGGTTTCCGGCAGCGCCTTCGGTTCGTCGAGCATGATCATGAGCACGTAGCGCGGCTGGTCGGCCGGCAGCACCGCCATGAAGTCGGTCAGCACCTTGGTCTTGGAATAGCGTCCGAATACGACCTTGTCGGCGGTGCCGGTCTTGCCGCCGATGTAATAGCCGGCAACGTCGGCTTTCGACGCGGTGCCCTTCTCGACATTGAGCCGCATCAGGTAGCGCATGATGGCGCTGGTCTCCGGCTTGATGACGCGCCTGCCGAGCGCCTGGGCCTCGGCCTCGCTGCGCTTGAGGAACGTCGGCGGGATCAGGGTGCCGCCGTTCATCAAGGCGCCGATGCCCATCACCGCCTGCAGCGGCGCGACCGACAGCCCATGGCCGAAGGCGATGGTGATGGTGTTCAATTCGCCCCAGCGCTTCGGCACGATCGGCTCGGCGCTTTCCGGCAGTTCGGTGCGCAACCGGTCGAGCTGGCCCATTTTTTTCAAGAACGCCTTGTGCGCATCGACGCCCATCGCCATGGCGATGCGCGCGGCGCCGATATTCGACGAATAGGTGAAGATTTCCGGCACGGTGAGCGAGCGCTGCATCGGCTCGAAATCGTGGATGTCGAATTTGCCGTAATGCAGCGGATTGTGCGCATCGAACGACGACTTCAGCGTCACTTTGCCGGAATCGAGCGCCATGGCGACGGTGAACGCCTTGAACGTCGAGCCCATCTCGAACACGCCGGTGGTCAGCCGGTTGATGCGCGTCGGGTCGAGCGCCTGACGCGGGTTGTTCGGGTCGAAGTCCGGCTCCGACACCATGGCGACGATCTCGCCGGTGCGGACATTGAGCACGACGCCGGCGGCGGCAATGGCCCTGAATTTTTCCCGCGCCTTGACGAGTTCGTCGCGCAGCGCGTGCTGCACGCGCAGATCAAGCGCCAGCTGCACCGGCGTCTGCAGGCGGTCGGTGGCGAGACCGGCCATGTGCAGCGCAGCGAGGCCCTGGTTGTCGAGCCATTTCTCGATGCCGGCGATGCCCTGGTTGTCGATATTGACGTGGCCGAGCAGATGCGAGACTTCGGCGCCATTCGGATAATCGCGCTTGTTCTCGTTGAGGAAGCCGATGCCGGGCAGGCCCTGGCGATAAATCTCGCGCTGCTGTTCCGAGGTGATGTCGCGCTTGAGCCAGACAAAACCGCGCCGCGACGACAGCCGCTCGCGCAGCTCGGTGGCGTCGAGATCGGGCAAGTCGGCGGTGAGCAGTTCCACCGCTTCGTCGACGTCGATCAGCCGGCGCGGCTCGGCGTAGAGCGACGGCACGCGCACGTCGGTCGCCAAGACTTCGCCGTTGCGGTCGAGAATGTCGGGACGCGCGGTGGCGATGGCGTCGCCGGAAACGACGCGGTGGGCGATGCGGCCGTCGGACACGGCGGCGAACATCACCAGCCGCACGGCGATGATGCCGTAGACGATGGTGAAGGCAATGATCGCCAAGCCGACCCGCGCCCGCGCCTTGGCGGCGCGATTGCTGTTGCGCCCATAAAGCAGGCTGCGCAGCAGCCGCCGCCGCAAGGGCTCGGCCGGGGCGGACGGCATCGTTGCCGCGGTCGCGCTCATCGGCTCGGCGCTCCGCTTGACTGGTCCGAGGGCGTTGCAGCCGGCGGCGCCGGCGCCGCCGGAATGGTTCCCGTCACCTCGGGCGGCTCCAGATTGCCGATCATGCCGCCGATCGGATCGTCATTGGCGGCGCGGGCGTCGTCGGGCGGCCGCTCGGGCAGGCGATCGAGGCTGTCGAATTGGGTCGGCGCGACCGGCTTGAGCGCAAGGAAGCGCTTGGCCAAAATTTCGATGCGGGCGGGATTGTCGAGTTCGCCCCATTCGGCGCGCAATGCCGCGATGCGGTCGCGCTCGCGGCGCACCTCGCTGCGCAGTTTCGCCAGATGCTCGGCTTGCACGGTCGAATCGAACTTGATGCGATAGACGTAAGCCGCGGCGAGCACCAGCGCGCCGATCACCACGAAATTGAAGATGCGGAAAATCATCGCCGGCCCCGCATGACGTCGGCGGGCGAAGGCAGGCGCGGCACCAAGTGATCGATCGCCGCCGCGTGCGGCGGCGCAGCGGTGCGTTCGGCGGCGCGCAGCTTCGCCGAGCGGGCGCGCGGATTGGCGGCGATCTCGGCCTCGTCCGGCGTTTCCGGCCGCCGCGTCAGCGCGCGGAAGCTCGGCGCCGCAGCCACCACTTCCGGCCGATGACGAGAACCGGCCGGCGCGCGGCTGCGCTCGGTGAGGAAAGTCTTGACGATGCGGTCCTCGAGCGAATGGAAGGCGACGACGACCAAGCGGCCGGAGGGTTCGAGCACCCGCTCGGCGGCGGCGAGGCCGCGGGCCAATTCGCCAAGCTCGTCGTTGACGAAAATCCGCAAAGCCTGGAACGTGCGCGTTGCCGGATGGATAGCGCTGTCGTGCGAATGCACGACGCGCGCCACGATGTCGGCCAGCGCCCGCGTCGTGGAGATGGCGCGCGCGCCGTGCGCCTTGACGATGGCGCGGGCAATGGCGCGGGCATGACGCTCTTCGCCCAAAGTCGCGATGATGAGGCCGAGTTCGCGCTCGCTGGCGCGCGCGACGATGTCGGCCGCGCTCGGGCCGTCACGACCCATGCGCATGTCGAGCGGCCCATCGAGACGGAACGAAAAGCCGCGCGCGGCATCGTCGAGCTGTATCGACGAGACGCCGACGTCGAATACGACGCCATCGACCCTGCCGCGGCTGCCGACGATGGCTTCCAGATTGGCGAAGCGGTCCTCGACCAGATCGAGCCGGCCTTGGGCCGACGCGACGAGGCCAAAACCCTCGGCGATGGCGCTCCGATCGCGATCGATAGCGATGACGCGCGCGCCGGGCGTCGCCAGGATCGCCTGCGTATAGCCGCCGGCACCGAAGGTGGCGTCGACATAAAGTCCGCCGTCGCGAACGCCGAGCCATTCGACGGCGCGGCGGCCGAGCACGGGAACATGACGAGCCGGTCCGCCAGCGACAGCATGGCTGTCGCTGCCCGTCATTCTTCCCGTGCTCCGGGCGGTTTTTCCGCCGCCATCCGGGTGCCCGGCACTTGCTTGAAGGCACGGACTTTCGCGGTGGCCTCCGCGAACTCGCCGCGAAAGCGGCCAGGCTCCCAGATCTGAAATTTGTGGCCGAGACCGACGAACGACACCGTGTCGGCAATCGCCGCATGGGCCTTCAGCGTCTCGGTGAGCTGGATGCGGCCCTCGCCGTCGATCTTCAGCGTCTCGCTGGTGCCGTAGAGCGCCAGCGAGAATTGCTCGCGCGCTTCCGAATAAGGCGGCAAGCCCGCGATCAACGCCTCGATCTCCGCCAATAGCGCATGGCCGCCGGCATCGAGCGCCGGCCGGTCGAGCGCCGGATAGCAGTACAGGCCGTCGAAGCCGTCGCGCGCCAGCACCGCGCGGAACGGCGCCGGCACCGAAACGCGACCTTTGGCATCGAGACGCAGCATGTAATGGGACACAAACCGGTCCATCTCGCCCCTCGTCGGGCGGCAGACTCGAACCTTGCTGCCGCCCCAGCGGGCCAACGCCCTGGGCACCCTCGCCACACGCGGCGCGGCCCAGACCGGATTTCAGGGCCGCCGACCTTTGTGGGAACAAATGGGCTATCATGGGACAATATGGGCGTCAACGGACCTGCCGCATCCGAGATTGCAGCTCCGCTCAATACCGATTAACAAGGTGTAAGCTTAAGGAATGGTTGAGAGATTGCGGCGGATTGTGAGGCGCGGAAGAGCGTCGGCGCGACGTTCGTTCCATCGCTGATGTCCAGCCGCGCCAATCCCGCTACGACCTGGGCCGCTGATCGCGCGCCATGCTTCGCCACAACGCGCGCCCGTCGGCCGTCAAGCGCGGCACGTTGCACGTATGCAACGACTCCCGGCTATTTTCGCGATGGCCTGTGCACAAGTGCAAATCGGCTTGTAGGCCGCGCGCGCTGGCCTACTGTCATCGCACTGTCACGTAGTTGTGTTTCCGCCAATGTCACGTCGTGCGTTTCCGTCCGACTCGTGCGTTGTTGCCGACGTCATGCCGTCGCCGAATTTCGGCGAGCGCAAGGACGGCCGGCGGCCAGATATGATTGTGCTGCACTACACCGGCATGTTGGATGCGGCGCAAGCGCTCGAGCGCCTGCGCACGCCGGCCAGCCAGGTCTCGGCGCATTATTTCGTATTCGAGGACGGCCGCGTCATCCAGCTGGTGCAGGAGAGCAAGCGCGCCTGGCACGCCGGCATTGCGTCATGGGCCGGCGAGACCGACATCAATTCCTGCTCGATCGGCATCGAGATCGCCAATCCGGGCCACGAATTCGGCTATCGCGATTTTCCCAGGCGGCAGATCGCGGCGGTGACCGCCTTGTGCCGCGGCATCCTCACCCGCAACACGATTGCGCCGGCGCGCGTGCTCGGCCATTCCGACGTGGCGCCGGCGCGCAAGCAGGATCCGGGCGAGAAATTTCCCTGGCGCATCCTGCACGATTCCGGCGTCGGCCACTGGGTCAAGCCGGCCAAGATCACCGATGGCCCGTTGCTGGCGCTCGGCGACCGCGGTGACGCGGTCGAAGCCATGCAGCGGTCACTCGCCGAATACGGTTATGGTATCGCGGTCAACGGCATTTACGATTCCACCACCCACGAGGTGGTGACGGCGTTCCAGCGGCATTTTCGCCCGGAACGCATCGACGGCGTCAGCGACGCCTCGACCCGGGCCACCTTGCAGGAGCTGCTCGCGCACCGGAACCGGCCGCGCACCGTGGCGGCGCGGGTCATTAACTTCGATCGCCTAGTCGTCGCCTCCTGACAAGGTTGGCTCTTGACGGCGCCGGCCCGCGACCCCATCCCTGTCCTGTCAGTCGGCCGGACGGCCGCTCCGGCGAAACCGAAAGGTTGCCGGGGAGGAAAGTCCGGGCTCCGTGGACAAACGGTGCCGGATAACATCCGGCGGGTGCGAGCCCAGGGATAGTGCCACAGAGAACAGACCGCCGCGGCGCGTTGCGTAACAAGCCGCGGCAAGGGTGAAACGGTGCGGTAAGAGCGCACCGCGCCGGCGGTAACGCCGACGGCACGGCAAACCCCACCGGGAGCAAGACCGAATAGGGACGGCGCGAGGCTTTTTGCGCGCGAGCGCGAGAGGCCTCGGGATCGTGTCCAGATCCGGCCGTCCGGGTAGGTTGCTGGAGGCGCCGGGTAACCGGCGTCCCAGAGGAATGGCCGTCACGTATGCGGGCCAAAAACCCGCATGCCATCCAGAACCCGGCTTATAGGCCGGCTGACGTGACTTAAGGGCGCCCGGCGGAATCCCCGCCGGGCGCCCGCCAAGTTTTTGCGCTGCCGGTTGGCACGGCATTTGAATGAAAACGGCGTAAGGCGACAGGGTTCGAACTTGCCGCCCATTGGCTCTTCTGGGACGAATTTTCTATGAAAGCGCCATCAGTCATAGAGTTATTGCAAATTGGGCCGGAATAATTGCCGTTGAAGGTAGAAAATTCTATATCCTTTAGAATTCCGGGGATATCCGCATGAGCCGCACGCCCGCCGAAATACGCATGACCCGCATCGGCGCTTTGTCGCGCCTGCCGGCTTTCTTCGCGCTCGAACACAAACGCGCCGTTGTTGCCGGTGGCAGCCCGGCGGCGACATGGAAAGCCGAATTGCTGTCGGCGGCCGGCGCGCGGGTCGAGGTTTTTGCGGCAGCGCCCGGCGAGGAGATGCTGGCGCTCGCCGCCGCGCCGCCGCGCGGTGCCGTCATCGTGCATGAGCGCGCCTGGGATGCGGGCGATTGCAACGGCGCCGCCATCGCCGTTGCCGATTGCGCCGACGATAACGAAGCCGCAGCGTTCGCCGCGGCCGCGCGCGCCGCCGGCGTGCCGGTCAATGTCATCGACCGGCCGGCATTTTGCGATTTCTCGTTCGGCGCCATCGTCAATCGCTCGCCGCTGGTCATCGGCATTTCGACCGACGGCGCTTCGCCGGTGTTCGGCCAGGCGATCCGCGCCAAGATCGAAGCGCTGATCCCGAAAGGCTTTGCGCGCTGGGCCGAGGCCGCGCGCGCCTGGCGCCCGCGCGTGCAGGCGCTGTCGTTGCCATTCCGCGGCCGGCGCAATTTCTGGGAACGATTTACCGAGCGCGCGGTCGAAGCCCCCGACGCCGTGCCCACGGCGGCAGACCTCGATGAACTGCTCGCGCCGGCCCCGGCGCAGCACGCCGGCTCGGTCGTTCTGGTCGGCGCCGGCCCCGGCGATCCGGAACTGCTGACATTGCGCGCCGTGCGCGCGCTGCAATCCGCCGACGTCATCCTGTTCGACGATCTGGTGGCGCCGGACATCCTCGATTTCGCCCGCCGCGAAGCCAAGAAAATGCTGGTCGGCAAAACCGGCCACGCCCCGTCGTGCAAGCAGGACGACATCAACGCGCTGATGATCGCACTTGCCAAAGCCGGCCGCCGCGTGATGCGGCTCAAGGGCGGCGACCCGATGATCTTTGGCCGCGCCGACGAGGAAATCGCGGCCTGCCGCGCCGCCGGCATCGCCGTCGAAGTGGTGCCCGGCATCACCACCGCGCAAGGCGCCGCGAGCCGGCTTCTGGTCTCGCTGACACGCCGCGGCCAAGCCCGCCGCGTGCAATATCTCACCGGCCATGCTGCCGGAAATGGCCGCGATGGAAAGCTCCCCGCCGACATCGACTGGGCGAGCGTGGCCGATCCGGCGGTGACGACCGTGGTCTATATGCCGACCAAAACGCTGCCCGAGCTTGTCGCCAAGGCCGTGCAGTCGGGGCTCGATCCGGCGACGCCCGCGGTCGCCGTCGAGCGCGCCACACGCGCCGACGAACGCGTGATCGCCACGACCATCGCCGAACTGCCGGCGCGGCTTGCCGCCGAAGCGCCATCGGGCCCGGTCGTGGTCATGATCGGCCGCGCGCTCGCGCAATATGTCGAAACGGTCACACGGCAGAACGACGCGGCGGCTGCGGTGTCGGCTGCGCGGCGGCTGTGATACGGTCGGCATGCTCAGCAAGGATATCGCTCCGCCATGCTCGACCAAGCCGACGAAGCCCGCCGCGCGCGTACGACGCGGAAAGGCCCGCGCCTCGATTTCCAAGAGCATCTCGCCGACCTCGAAGCCGCCGGCCTGGTCACGCGCATCGACGCGCCGATCAACAAGGACACCGAGCTGCACCCGCTGGTGCGCTGGCAATTCGTCGGCGGCGTGCCGGAAGACAAGCGCCGCGCTTTCGTGTTCACCAACGTCACCGATGCCAAGGGCCGCGACTACGACATCCCGGTCGTGGTCGGCGCGTTGTCGGCGTCGCCTGAGATCTATGCCATCGGCATGGGCCGCAAGGTCGAGGAGATCGGCGAGGCCTGGCTGCAGGCGATCAATCATCCGATCGCGCCGGTCGCCGTCACCGCGGCGCCATGCCAAGAAGTGGTCCTCACCGGCAACGATCTGAAAGCGCCAGGTGGGCTCAACGCGCTGCCGGTACCGGTTTCAACGCCGGGCTTCGATTCCGCGCCCTATCTGACGGCGACGTTGTGCGTCACCCGCGATCCCGATAGCGGCGTGCAGAACATGGGCACGTATCGCGCAGCGCTGAAAGCGGCTAATCGCCTCGTCGTCCGCATGGTAGCGCGCGAAGCGACCGGCGCCGGCGGCTTCCGGCACTGGCTCAAATACCGCGACCGCGGCGAAAAGATGCCGATCGCCATCGTCATCGGCGCCGCCCCCGTGGTGGTTTTCACCGGACCGCAAAAGCTCGCCATCGATCTCGACGAGCTCGGCGTCGCCGGCGGCCTTGCCGGCGAGCCGATCCGCGTCGTCAAGGGCAAGACCGTGGATCTCGACGTGCCGGCCGACGCCGAGATCGTCATCGAGGGCCTAATCGACTGCCAAAAGCTCGAGCCCGAGGCGCCGTTCGGCGAGAGCAACGGCTACGTCGCGCTCGAAGCCTTCAACATGCCGATGCAGGTCACCGCCATCACGCGCAAGAAGAAACCGGTGTTCTGCTCGATCATCAGCCAGGTCACGCCCAGCGAATCGAGCGTCATCAAGAAGGTCGCCTACGAGCCCTTGTTCCTCGCCCATCTGCGCGACCAGCTGGCGATCAAGGGCGTCACTCGCGTCGCCATGCACGAGCGGCTGACCAATTTGCGGCCGGTGATCTTCGTACAGATCAAGGCCGAGACGCCGCGCACCGAAGTGTGGCGGGCGCTGCATGGCGCCGCGACCTTGATGTCCAATTGCGGCAAGATCGTCGTCGCGGTGTCGGACGATATCGATCCGTATAGCGTCGACGCGGTGCTGTGGTCGCTTGCCTATCGGTCAAATCCGATCGATGACGTGCAGCTGGTGCCCTATCGCGGCGGCGTGCAGGGCGCGCAATACGGCCCCGAGCAGTCGGATTCCAGCATGCTGATCGACGCCACCCGCAAGCGGCCGATGGCGCCGCTGGCGCTACCGACCCGCGAGCACATGGAGCACGCGCGGCAATTATGGCAGCGGCTCGGCCTGCACCCGCTCACCGTGACGTCGCCCTGGCACGGCTATCATCTCGGCGACTGGACCGAGACCTGGGAGAAGTTTGCCAATCGCGCCGCCGCCGGCGACTGGGAACTGTCCGGGCGGGAGACGCTGGCGCGCCAGCGCGGCGGCGTGATGCCGGAGACTTCGGTGCGCGCCATCGAGAAATGAAGCCGTCATTCCGGGGCCGAGGCAGCGAGGAGCCCGGAATCCATACTCCCGGCTGCTCAATTCTTGGCACGTTCTCGTCCAAACTTCTAAAATGGTGGTTATTGATCCCGGGCTCGCGGGCTTCGCTCGCGACCCGGAATGACGGGTTGCACAATCCCACCTGGGCCGCCTATCTATGGCGCAAATGGACACCGCAACCGCCGCCACCGCCGCAGGCCCGACGGCCGCGCATAACCTGATCGACGCGCGTCTGCGCAAGATCGAGGACGTCGCCCGCGACACCAAGCTGTACACGTTCGAGCGCGTCGACGGCGGCAAGCTGCCGCCCTACAAGCCCGGCGCCCATATCGACCTGCATCTGCCGAATGGGCTGTTGCGCCAATTCTCGCTGACGGTGCCAGCGGACAATCCCGACAGCTATACGGTCGGCGTCAAGCGCGACGAGAACAGCCGCGGCGGCTCGCGCTACATCATCGACGAGATGAAGGTCGGCGACCAGATCAAGATCAGCGCGCCGCGCAACAATTTTCCGCTTATCGAAAACGCCGAGCACGTCGTGCTGTTCGCCGGCGGCATCGGCATCACGCCGATCTGGTGCATGGCGCAGCAGCTCGCGGCGCTCGGCCGGTCGTGGAAAATCCACTACGCCTGCCGGTCGCAGGCCGACATGGCGTTCTTGAGCGAGCTGAAAAAGCTCGATCCAAAATTCGTCCATCTGCACTTCGACGACGAGGCCGGCGGCAAGGTCATGGACCTCGCACCCGCCATCGCCGAGGCGCCGGCGAACGCGCATTTCTACTGCTGCGGCCCCAATCCGATGCTCAAAGCCTTCGAGGCCGCGGCGGCGAGCCGGCCGAAGGCGAATATCCATGTCGAATATTTCACGCCGAAGGAAGATGCTGCAGCGGCCGACGGGCTCGGCGGCTTCTGGGTCGAGCTCGCCAAGTCGGGCGAGGAATACTTCATCCCGCCGGGCAAGAAGGTGCTCGAAGTGCTGTTCGACGCCGGCGTCGACGTCGATTATTCCTGCGAGCTCGGCATCTGCGGCGCCTGCGAGACCAAGGTGATCTCGGGCATCCCGGTGCACCACGATTCGGTGCTCAGCGAGGAAGAGCAGGCCAGCAACGAAAAGGTCATGATCTGCTGCTGCGGCTGCAAAACCGAGCGGCTGGTGCTGGATATGTAAATTTTCGCGTCATTGCCGGGCATAGTCGTCCGAAGGACGACGTCGCTTCGCTAGTCTATGCCGGCAATCCATGCTGCGCTAAAGTACGGTGAGATCCTTGCGGGTGCTCTGAGCAGCCGCTTTTCAGCATGGATCACCGGGTCAAGCCCGGTGATGACGCATAACATGGACGCACCCGTCAAATCGCGCACCACCAAAAAGCCCGCCCCTAAAGAGCGCCAGGACCTGCGCGCCTGGATCGCGCAATTGCGCGCCTCAGGCGAACTGCAGGACATCGCCGGCGCCGAGCGCGAGAAGGAGATCGGCGGCATCGTCGACATCTATCAGCGCCGAATAGGCAACAAGGCGGTGCTGTTCGACGACGTGCCCGGCTTCCCGCGCGGCCACCGCATCCTCGCCAACATCTTGACCTCGATACGCCGCATCAACATCACACTCGGCCTCGACCCCGACGCCAGCGCCATCGACCTGGTGCACTACTGGCGCCGCTACATGAAGGAAGCCAAGGTCCATGCGCCGGTCACGGTGAAGACCGGCCCGGTGCTGGAGAACGTCCTCACCGGCAACGCCATCGACATTTTCAAGATCCCGGTGCCGCGCTGGCACGAGCATGACGGCGGCTATTACATCGGCACCGGCGACATGGTGATCATGCGCGATCCGGACACCGGCTGGATCAATTACGGCGCCTATCGGGTGCAGGCGCAAGGGCCCAACGTGGCGACGGTGATGTGCTCGAAAGGCAAGCACGGCGACCTGATCAAGCGCCGCTATCACGAGCGCGGCGAGCCCTGCCCGATCGCCGTGGTGTGCGGTATGCATCCGGCCTTGTTCATGATCGCCGGCCTGGAAATCCCCTACGGCCGCAACGAGTACGACGCCGCCGGCGGCCTGATCGGCGAGCCGGTCGAAGTCATCGCCGGGCCGCGCACCGGGCTGCCGATCCCGGCGCACGCCGAAATCGCCTTCGAAGGCTTCATCCATCCGAACGATGTGTTGGACGAAGGCCCGCTCGGCGAATGGACCGGCTATTACGCCGGCGGCCTGAAGCGGGAGCCGGCGATCCGCATCGAGACCTTCATGCACCGCGATGATCCGATCCTGCTCGGCGCCATTCCCGGCATCCCGCCCGACGACGATTCGTTCTATCGCGGCACGTATCGCTCGGGAGCGGTCTGGAATCAGCTCGAAGCCGCCGGCGTCCCCGAAGTGAAGGGGGTGTGGGCTCATGCCGCCGGCGGCAGCCGGCTGTGGCTCACCGTCGCCATCAAGCAGCAATATCCCGGCCACGCCAAGCAGGCCGGCCTGATCGCCTCGCAATGCCATGCCGGCGCCTACGCCAACCGCTTCGTCGTCGTGGTCGATGACGACATCGATCCGGCCGACATGGACAAGGTGGTGTGGGCGATGTGCACGCGGTTCGATCCGCGCGAGGGCATGGAGACCTTGCGCGGCTGCTGGTCGACCGTGCTCGACCCGATGGTCTACGGCAGCGACGACCCGCGCAACGCCCGAGTGGTGATCGACGCCTGCAAGCCGTTCAAGCGCCGCGACACTTTCCCCGAGGTGGTGCGCGCCAGTAAAGAGGTTGAAGATCACGTGCGCGGAAAATTCTCCGATGTCTTGCCGCGCGGGTAATCGGGTGCAAAAAGAATTCCGTGAGGTCGGAGCCCCCTCACCCCATCCCTCTCCCCTCTGGGGAGAGGGAGGAGTTAGCGGCACGCTCCGCGTGAAAAAGGCCCGCGCCGAATCGGCGGCTCGCTGCTCCCTCTCCCCAGAGGGGAGAGGGAGGGGTGAGGGGGTTCGGAACTGGAGGGAAATACTCTAAGCTTCCCACATGAACGAAAAAACTGACATCACGCTCACTATCAACGGCCGCGATTATCCGATCCGGGTCGAGCCGCGCAAGACGCTGGTCGATGCCATCCGCGATGACTGCGGCCAGACCGGCACCCATATCGGCTGCGAGCACGGCGTCTGCGGCACCTGCACCATCATCGTCGACGACGAGGCGGTGCGCTCCTGCCTGATGTTCGCGGTGCAGGCCGCCGGCAAGAAGATCCGCACCGTCGAGGGGCTGGCCGACGGCGACAAGCTTTCCGTGCTGCAGCAGGCCTTCATCGACAATCACGGCTTGCAATGCGGCTACTGCACGCCGGGCTTTCTGATGCTCGCCACCAACGTTTTGGAGAAGTACCCGCAGATCGGCGACGACGAGCTGACCGACATGCTGGCGTCGAACCTGTGCCGCTGCACCGGCTATCAGAACATCATCAAGGCGGTGCGCGCGGCGCGCGATCAGATGCGGGGTGCCACGTAGCCCGGATGGGGCGAAGCGCAATCCGGGAGCTGCCTCACGGCCGCACCCCGCATTTCGCTTCGCTCCATGCGGGCTACAAAGTAAGTGCCGCCAGCGCCGCTTTCGCCACCTCGACATCCTGCTCGATCTTCGCCCCGCCAGCAGCGACGGCGCCAATGACTTCGCCGTCGACCTCGATTGGAAATCCGCCCGGCACATTGGTAAAGTCGCCCATGCGCACCGACATGCTCAGCGCGTTCTCCTCGGGCGCATAACCGGTCGGCAGCCGCTGCGAGGCGGCGATGATGGCTTTGCGTTGCGTGGTGATGATGGAGAAATGCCGCGCGCCATCCATCATCAGGAAGGCGATCAGCCGGCAGCTCTGGTCGACCACGGCGAGCGAGACCTTGCAGCCGAGCTCGTTTGCTTTCGCCACGCCGGCCGCGATCATCTTCTGGCTTGCCTCGTGGGTCAGCCGATGGGTGGGGACGAAATCCGCCATGACTTGCAATCCTTAGAATTCCTGGTCAGAGAAGCGAGATTGCTGCTTTGCAGCCACTATCCCTTAAATCGCACGGCTGCATTGGAGCGCAGAGAGAATTTGAACTCAAGGACGGCGCGAAGCGCCGCCGCCTACGGCGGTCGCCCATAAGCGCGTTTACGCGCGTCTTCGACGCGCTGTGGGCGATCCTTGAGTTCAAATTCTCTCTGCGCTTGCGGTCATCCGTGCGATTTAAGGGAAAGTCCGCCTCCGCCGGAGTCGAGCCTGCACTCATTCAGCACCCACATCGCAAACCCAATGACACAAAATCCGCAATGCTGTTAGTGTCCCGGCCACAATCGAGACGGAACACCCCGCAATGGCAAATGCAGTGAGTTGGGACCGGGAAGCCGACGTGGTCGTCATCGGCTCCGGCGCGGCCGGCTTGCCGGCCGCGATCGTGGCGCGCGAGGCCGGCGCCTCGGTGATCGTGGTCGAAGCCGAGAACCATGTCGGCGGCCATGCCATCACGAGCGGCGGCAACCTGCCGCTCGGCGGCGGCACCAGCTACCAGAAGAGGTACGGCATTGAGGATTCGGCGGACCTGTTCTTCCAGGATCTGACCGACTGGTCGGTGGTCGAAACCAACGGCTTTCCGCCCTACCGCTACAACGACCGCGAGATCATCCGCGCCTTCGCCGACAACAGCGTGGCGGCGTTCGAATTCCTGCTGGCGCACGGCGTGAAGGTCATCGACCGGCCGCCCAACAGCATTGGCCACGAGATCGGCGTTTCGGTGCTGCGCACCATGCAAATTTCGGTCGAGGACTGGCCGATGGTTCATACCGGCGGACCGGCCGATCCGGGCGACGACGAGATCAGGGCCGGCGCCGGCCTGATCCGGCCGCTCGAAGCCGCGGCGCGCAACGCCGGGGTGGACATTTTGCTCGAGCACCGCATGACTGCGATCCATCGCGACAGCCAAAATTCCGGCCGCGTGCTCGGCATCGCCGTCGATCATAACGGCGCCCGGCTTAATGTGCGCGCGGAAAAAGCCGTCATCGTCGCCACCGGCGGCTCGACTGGCAACGTCAACTTCCGCCGCATGTTCGATCCGCGGCTCACTGAGGAATATTGCGGGCTCGCCGGCATGCCGTGGTCCGATCAAGACGCCAGCGGCGAAATCGCCGCCATGGCGGTCGGCGCCGCGCTGTGGGGGCTGTTCAACTATACCGGCGAGTTCGGCTCCGGCATCACCAAGCCGGGCGCCATCGGCTGCCAATATGGCTACGTCAATGTGCGCTGGTATCCGGGCAGCGAAGTGTTCGACAAGGCGCGCGCGATCGGGCTGCAGGTCAAGGACTGGCAGAACGTCATCCTGGTCAACATGCTGGGCCGGCGCTTCTACGACGAGACCGCCGGGCATTTCAATTACAACACCTACCAGAGCACCAACCCTTACGAGCCGCACTCCTATCTCAATGCCAAGAACCAAAAATACAATCCGAGCAATTTCATCAACGCGGCGCTCGCCGGCATCGGCGACGGCCATAACGGCGGCGGCCCGATCTGGGCGATTTTCGATGCCGACGCCGTGGCGCGCGAAAAGTGGCAGCCGCGGCCGCCGCATGTCGATGTCGAAGCCGGGTTTTTCTTCGAAGCCGGCAGCATCGCGGCGCTCGCGGCAAAAATCAAAATGAAATATCAGCGCGTGGCGATGCCGCCGCAAAACCTTGCCGCCACCGTGGAGCGCTACAATGCCTTCGTCGACGCCGGCAAGGACGCCGACTTCGGCAAGCCGGCACCGCTTTACAAGATCGTCAAGCCGCCGTTCTACGCCGCCTGGGCGACGCCGGTCATCCACGATACCCGCGCCGGCCTGCGCATCAATGCGCGCTGCCAGGTGATCGACATGAACGGCGCGGTGATCCCCGGCCTCTACTGCGGCGGCGAATCCGCCGGCGGCTTTTCCATGCACGGCCTGCCGCGGGCGATTTGTCAGGGTTTTATCGCCGGGAAAAATGCCGTGACCGAGAACGCGCTGGCGTGACGCGGATTTTATCGGAAGCCAAAAAAGGCGGCACTGATCAGGATGCTGCAGATCAGCGCGGTGACGGCGATGACAAGAATTTGGCGTGTCCGATCGGTCATCGGATATCCCGTACTGACCGCACGTTTGGATTCCCTATTTCTTCCATTTCTCGCGTTGCAGCTTCGTCTCGATCTCGACAGCCTTCGCCATCAATGCGGGGCCCGCAGCCTCAAGGCCATCGGCTATTTCCCGCGGCAAGCTCCGGATTGGCTACTGCCATATCTGTCGTGCATGGTTTGCGTTGTCGACGTTGACGGCGCGCACCCAAACAGCAAAAGACGATTCCGGGCGGCCTCTAATTTCAGGTCCGCAAGGACACATAGCTGATGGAACTACGCGATCTCCCGTTATTTCGTTGCAGTCGCCGAGAGCTGAATTTCACTCGCGCCCGGTATCAAATATCAACATGGTGATGTTCGTTGAGAACGAAATTCAGCAGGGCCTTTTGAACTTCCAGCTTGCCGTTGTATTTGATCAAGCCGAGCTTCCGGAATTTGCTCATGAATACACTCACCCGCGGCCGGGTCGTGCCAATAAGCGCGGCCAGCGTCTCCTGGGTCACCGTTACGGGCATCGGGTTCTGCCCAGAGTCATTGCCCACATTGGCCAACAGCAGAAGCGCCCGTGCCAGCCGCATCTCGCTGGTATTGAACAATTGATCGGCCAGATCCGCTTCAACCCGTGCGGTCCGAGTCAAGAGATGGTTGAGGAAATAGTCGGCAAAGTGCTGGTTCTCGTGCAGGAGGCGGACGACGGTCTCCTTGCCTAGCCGTATGATCTCGCATGCCGACATCGTGGTGGTTGTCGCCAAGCGCAGCGGCTTCCCGGTCAGCGCTCCCTCGCCGCAGAATTCGTCCGGTCCGCGGATGGCGACGACGGCTTCCTTGCCACGCCGGGAAATGACCGTGACTTTGACCATGCCTTTGTGGATGTAAAAAACCG
>Ga0209580_10000044_pt1 | contig 142201 bp, 132 predicted proteins | sample Coa_R1_5_FD_187153 | JGI IMG/M metagenome (GOLD analysis project Ga0209580, IMG submission 187153) | Surface soil microbial communities from Centralia Pennsylvania, which are recovering from an underground coalmine fire - Coalmine... | ecosystem: Environmental > Terrestrial > Soil >... | reverse complement strand
GTTTGGCGCGCTTCTCGTCAACATCGGCCACGATCCCCCCCCCCGCGCGGTTCTCGGTCCTTCCGAGGTGAGGAGGCGACGGAAGCAGCCAATATCTGGCGCACGCCGCCGGATCGGTTGCTTGACCGCCCCGTTCCCTCAAACTAGCAGGATCTACAGCAACGTAGATTTGAGTGCCTCGGGCGAGGCATCTGTCGGCGCTCTTGTGGGCGAAGCGGAGGGGCGGGACCGTTGTTTAGCAATACAACGACAATTCCGGAGTTCCAATTTGACCACACACGGAGAACCATGGGATGCGTGGAACGTTTTTGATGGAGAGGGGCAAGCATTCTATGAGCATAAGGGCGGAACGAATATCTTCGGCTCTGTTAATGGAAGGAGAGGCAGGAATCAAAGCGGAAACCTCGGCCAACGCACTCGGACTGGGTCGGCAAGAGGATGCATCCGGCGGGCGAATCGAGTGCTGAAAATGACCTTCATCGCGGGCCCTCACTTCACCCACGATCAGAAAGATGAGGGGATTGGCGATGGCGGGTGGGCATGGCCTGCATCGATGTCGTGCAATAGCATTGCTGCTCGTCTTGCTCTCGGGCGCGTTCATCGCGGCCGACACCCCGTCGGGCAGGGCGCAAGATGTGAGCGATTTGTACCAGGCGACCGCCATCGTTACCGGTACCGATATGCGCAGCCGCCCGACCGGATTCGCGCAATGCTTGCGCGAGGTCCTCGTGAAAATATCCGGCGAACCGCGGCTGCATGACGATCCGCGGATCTCCGAACTGGCTGCACATGCGGATGCGCTGGTCGCATCTTTTGACTATGTGGATCTGGATGCCGCCGTTAAGATTCATGACGACCAGGGCACTTACGATCGGCCACATAGTCTCACCGTGCATTTCGACCCGGCGAGGATCGACAAGGCGCTGGCAAACCTGGGGGAGCACCCTTGGCGCGGCGCGCGCCCTGTGGTGGTTCCGGTGCTGGCAGTGCGCGGCTTCACCGCGTCCTATCTGCTGAGCGCGGAGACCCCCGCCGGGTCCGAGCAGCGCGCTGCCTTTGCCAACGTGGCCAGCGACTTCGGGATGAAGCTGCGCTTTCCGACCGAAGCCGCGTTTGCCGCATGGGGGGTGACTCTGGGGCAGTTTCCTTCCCCGCAAACTGCATCCTCACCGGACCAAGCGCTTGTCGCCGGCACGTTGGAGTTTCGGCAGGCCTTGCCTGGTTGGGTCGGGGCGTGGAAAATGCGCTGGCGCGAAGTGGATTATGCGTGGGGAATCAGCGGCGTGAACTACGACGAGGCGTTCCGCGATCTCATTCGGGGGGTCGTACGAGTTGCGTCCGGTCACGGTGCGCCGGATTGACCGAACCTAGATTGGCGCAACCGTGGCGTCGCTGCCCACGGCCACCGACACGACGGGATCATAACGATACGCTTGACTTGGTGGGCGTCGTGATCTACCCGCTCAAATATGTCACAGCTCAGACTCAAAGGGGCTCACAAAGATCAGGCGGAGCCAGTAAGATTATGATAGAGTATTTGCGTTAATCTACCCAAGAGGCGCTGATGTGGCAGCCCGGGCCGACCAGCCCCAACATGGCTCTCCCGCACCTCGAGAAACGCTCCGACGGGACATCTCCGTCTGGGGCTCGTTCATGTGGGGGTACGCCGACGTCGGCGCTGACATCTACGCCGCGCTGGGCATCGTCGTGGCGGCGTCAATGGGGCTTGCGCCTCTGGCGTTTGCGCTCGCGGGCGTGGTGTACGTGCTCATCGGTCTCGCATACACGGAGCTGGCGAGTTCCTTTCCGGTCGCTGGGGGGGGGCAGTATTACACGGCTCGGGGCTTGGGGGATTTTTGGGGGTTCGTCGCGGGGGCAGCGCTCCTCCTTGACTATACGATAGATATCGCTCTATTCGCGGCGGCTTCCGCAGGGTACCTGAACTTCTTCATTCCGGCCATCCGCGAGTACTCTGTGACATTGGGCCCGCTCCATCACCTGAATCCGATCTGGGCAGCGGAGACGGTACTCCTCATCCTTTTCCTTATCTGGCTCAATATCAGAGGAATTCGGGAGTCGTCGTTTTTCAACGAGATTATCGGCACCATCGACATGGTGACCGAATCGTGTGTAATCATTTTAGGCTTCCTCTTCGCTTGGAAGCCCGAGCTGCTGGTGCACCAGTTCCAGACTCAACAACCTTCGTTCTCACAGTTTATGTACGGTTCATCGCTGGCGATCATTTCGTACGTTGGGTTAGAGTCGATCTCGCAAGCGGCTCAAGAGACCCGCCGCCCGGCAACAATAATCCCACGAACATCGATCGGGTTGATCTTTAGCGTACTCTTGTTCGCGATGGCATTTTCCACCTTGGGCATCGGCATGCTCCCCTGGCAGGAAATCGCCCAGCACCAGGGGGATCCCGTGGCGCTACTGGCTCACAACATCCCCCTGATTGGGGTAGTCGCCGGCCCGTTCGCGGCCATGCTCGGTGCGACCATCTTGCTCATCTCAGCAAACACGGGCGTGATGGGAAGTTCACGCCTGACTTTTTCGATGAGCGAACTGGGACTCGCAACACGATGGATGAATGCGGTGCATCCAAAGTATCGCACGCCCTACCGCACCACTATCGTGTTCTCGGTACTCGCAATCATCGAAGCCCTGTTGTCGTTCCTCACTCCTCAGGCCCTCGACACATTGGGGAACATGTACGCCTTTGGGGCAACGCTCGCCTACCTCTTGGTCTTTGTGTCGCTTGTCAGACTTCGGTTCAGCGACCCAGCCACGCCTCGCCCGTACCACGTGCCCTTCAACATCACCTGGCGTCACGGGGGCGAGACTATCCGGGTCCCAGTACTCGGGTTCCTCGGCATCGCCGGTGTGAGCATGATCCTTTTTGAAGTCATCGCCACGCACACCATCGGGCGGATTGCTGGACCAGCCTGGGTGCTCCTGTGCATCTCATATTACGTCTGGTACCGGCACCAGCAAGGTTATCCGATCTGGCGGTCGCTCGCTCGGAACTGGCCCGCGGAACAAATGGCGATCCTGGAATCAGCCCAAGAGTTTTCGCTGTTGGAGGAATACCGGTTCGCCCTTGCCGCTAGGGAGAAAACACGAACACGGCAGGCCCAAAAGTAACTCAATAGTGTACTTCCTCCAGGAGTATAAGAAACCGACGAACTGATGCCTGAGGTCACGCCACCGGGTAGGCTGGCCTCACCATCGCCTCGTTCCGGAGACCGACAAGCGCGGTACGGGCCCGTCTTCCGCTTGATGCGAACCAAGGCACTCCTATGGGGGGGCTGTCCGATAGTGTGGATGGAGGGTAACTAACATCTTCCGCAACGTGGTGCGCCCGGAGGGGTTCGAAATGACCCGCTGCTTCGAAGGCCGGCCGTAGGGCTGTCAGCAACTATCACCGAGTATCATCGACCAGCTGTTAGTGCTGTCGCTACGATTATTAAGGGTTTAGTTCCATTTGAGATAACGTCAGGAGCGTAGCGAGCTGTGTGCTATCATGAGCCACTGAAGCAAGAGCTGTAGGGGGGACAGACGATGTCGGACTTCGTTTGGCTGTTCCACACGAAGGGCGGAAAACAGCTCTTGAAGTAGTTCGTGCTTGTTCTTGGTATCGCTGTACTCATCACGGCAACGTTTCCACCGAGGAGAGGGAGCTGCGGGGAAATGCGGCGACTCTGGAACACCGGGCGACGCGGGAGGGGTGTGAATACATGAGCGGTCGGCTGGCGGGAAAAGTTGCGGTGGTCACAGGTGCCGGCTCGCGGGGTGAGGGCATTGGCAACGGCAAAGCCGCGGCGATTCTCTTCGCACGCGAGGGCGCAGCGGTCGTGTGCGCCGATCAGATCGTGAGTCGGGCTGACGAAACGGTGGCCGCGATCGTCGCCGAAGGTCGCACGGCTTCGTCGTTCGCCTGCGATGTCTCGCATCGCGAGGGCTGTCAGCAATTGGCGGCCACTGCGGTCGAGCGCTATGGGCGTCTCGACATCCTTCAGAACAACGTCGGCATCCCTTCCAACCAGAGCCTGGAGGACATCACCGAGGAAGCCTGGGACCATATTATGGGCGTCAACGTCCGTAGCATGGTCCTGGCGGCCCAGGCGGTCGTGCCGCACATGCTGGTTGGTAAGTCTGGCTCCATCATCAACATCTCATCGATCGCCGGGGTACGCGCATATCCTGCGCGCTCGACGGCGTACACGACCAGCAAAGCTGCGGTCATCGGACTGACGCTTGCGCTGGCGGGCCAGCTGGGCAGCAAGCACATCCGCGTCAACTGCATTGCGCCGGGTCAAGTGTACACACCGCTGGTCGCCGAGCGGCTTAACGCTCAGGCTCGTGAGGGTCGGGCGACGGCAGGCCTCATCAGGGAAGAAGGAAATGCGTGGGACGTCGCATGGGCGTCAGTCTTTCTCGCCTGCGATGAGGCCCGCTGGGTGACCGGACAGGTGCTGACCGTCGATGCGGGCATCACGATCACGATCCCCGGCCTCCCATACGGCTGACCGCGTTGCCCCAAGGACATTACAGAGTGGGCAGCCCAGTTGTTTGGAGCAGCGGGGTGCCTGCGCGAAATAGTCGCTTGGGTCTTTGCAAGCCCCGACCCAAACTGAATTACCTTCAGCGGGTACCGTTGTACCCCCAGAAGAAGCGGCCGCTTTCCTCATCCTCTCGCTTCTTCCACGCTATGATCCTGTCCAGACCTTCGGCGTAATACTCGATCTTCATCACCAGCACCGCGTTATCCGCCATCATTACTCCTCGACCGGTCCCTAAGTTCTAATGTCCTACGTATTGAACCGTATGACCGTTAGCGTCATCGCGGATGCCACGATACTGCACTATTCGCCCAACTCGCGCACCGGTGGACTTCTTCTTCCCTAGAGCTTGATTATTGAGCGGCCTGAGACATGGTCAGCTTTCTGGACTATGACTTGGGATACTTTAATCTGGAGACCCGAGTGCTCGAACCGCTCGAAAATCCGTTCGGCCCGAAAGTGTTACCCATGTCTTAGGTACGAAGTGTCACCTATGTCTCCGGGCTGGACCTTGATAATCTTGGAGCGCCCGGAGGGATTCGAACCCCCGACCCGCTGCTTCGAAGGCAGCTGCTCTATCCCCTGAGCTACGGGCGCGTTGAACCCCTATAGACTAGGCCTCCCCAGGCTCGTGCCTGTTCCAACAGTCCGAGGGGAGGGGCGCACCTTTGGAGGCGTCCGATGGAAACTCTACCATATGCCCTCTCCTTCTCCAAGGCCTGGGAGGCCTAAAAACGGCGGGTATGGTTGAGGGGCGATCGCCCAAAACCTTCCGCGTCTACCGGTACGGTCTTGGGAACTTCTGGACCTGGCTGAGGCAACAGGACCTTTGCTAGGCTGATAGCCTCCAAACGTGCCCCGGGGAGCGGCGGTGGGACGTGGGGAGATTTCCGCCCAGATCAACAGAAACACTACGCGTGATAGGCCCGTGGCGTACATGGAGTCGGCTGTGATGTCGGACCGCGAGCCTGCCCAACTCGGCGAGCGCAAGCCAGTAGGATGCTAAGAAGGTTGCGATGTGCAATCTCATTCGTGAACCGGCCGTGGAACAACTGGATCAATTGGACGGCGATCGTGATTCTGATTGTCCTGTCGCTGCTCCCGGCGGCCCAGGTCGCGTTGCCTCAGCTGTTCCCGAGCGGCGGCAGCTGAAATATCGGGGACCGATGAGGTCGAGAAAGGAGACGATCATGACACTTCAGGCGGACATTCGACTCTTTAAAGACACGCGGCGGCATCCCCATCTTGTTGTGCATCTGCTGTTTGACGAACCGGAGGAGAAGATGGACACCGTCAACATTCCGCGGATGCACCTGACAAGGACGGTGAAGTTCTCGCTCTTGACCCTGCGGGCATACCTGATCGTGATGGCAGGCATGCCGATCTACCACTTTCTCGATCTGGCCGGCATCCTCGGCCATCGCGTCAAATAATGCAGAGGATCTGCCGTGGGCAGCGCGCCGCGGAAGACAGGCCCGACTACCGGACCCGGTGAACCGGATATTGCTTTGAATGACCACTAAAGGAGTTGCGACACGTTGTTTGAACGTTGAGTGGCTCGAGGGTGGGTTGCGTGCACTGGGGGCCGGGTGACGAATACATTTGAGCAGGGAGGACGTGGGCCTGATGAGAAAATGAGAGCCATGCCGATCGCCGCCCGAGGGGGCCTCTATTACGGTTGGAAACTCCTAGTGGCCCTCGGCGTCATCACCATTATCGCCTACGGGACTGTTCAGTATTTCTTTGGCGTGCTGGTCCTCCCGCTTGGACGGGAGCTGGGTTGGAGCCGAGCAGAGCTGTCCCTGAGCTACTCGATCGCCCTCGTGGTCTCTGGACTGCTCGGCTATCCCATCGGCCGTTGGGTAGACCGGAAGGGCGCACGCGCGGTCCTCGCCTGCGGCTCCATCCTTGCCGGCCTCTCGCTCATTGGGTTGTCCAAGGTCGACCAGCTTTGGGAGTGGTATCTGCTGTGGGGGGGAGGGCTGGGCGTGGCCGGGTCGATGACCCTTTACCCGGTCACCTTCACCGTCGTGGCGAACTGGTTCCACCGGCGGCGGGGGTCAGCGATGGCGCTGCTGACGGTGCTGGGCGGGTTGGCGTCGCCCATCTTCATCCCACTGGCCGGTTGGCTGGTGCCGCGCGTCGGCTGGCGGGAAACGCTGGTCATCTTCGGCCTGGCGCAGTTGAGCATCGCACTGCCGCTGGCGGTGCTCGCCGTGCGGCGCCATCCCGAGGATGTGGGGCTCTTCCCAGATGGCACCCCCGCGGCGGAGGTGACGCCGACCACGCCGCTATCCGGCATCCCGCTGCGGCACGCACTGCGTCGCGGCCCCTTCTGGACCCTCACCCTGTCCAACTGCATTGCGCTAATGGGATCAAACGTCCTGTTCGCCCACCAGGTGGCCTACATGATCGGCCGCGGTCAGAATCCTACCGTTGCGGCGGCGTTGGCGGGGATGGTCGGCCTAGCGAGCCTGCCGGGCCGCTACATCTTCAACATCATGAGCGACCGCTTCCCCTCGCAGCTACTTCTTGGCATCTGCCAGGCCGTGCTCGGGCTTGGGGTGGTCCTGCTGACGGTCGCCAGCTCCATCGGCTGGCTGATCGCCTATATCATCGTCTATGGCGCTGCCTTCGGCGCCGCCGCTTCACTCACCGCCTCGGTGCGCGCCGAACACTTCGGGCGCCGCGCCTTCGGCGCAATCAGCGCCGTCCAGGGGATCCCCGCCCTTGCCGGCGCCGCCCTCGGACCTGTGATCGCGGGTTGGATCTACGATCGCTCCGGCACCTACCAGCTCGCGTTCGCCGCCGTGTCCGCGCTCTACGCAGTGAGCGCGGGGGCAATGTTCGTGACGCCGAAGCCATCGCTGATCGGCCAGGGCTGATCGCGGTCCTGCGCCGTGACCGGGGGTCCGGACGCACCGCGAAGCTCCAAGTCCCGAGTCTGAGGTCTTCCTCTCCTCGCCGTGTGGCCTTGGGTCCCAGCCACACTGCAGGCACCCGTCCCCACGGGGGCGTGCGATCTTCGGTGCGCCCGACCCGATTCCCCGAAAGAGGCTGGTGGGCGGGACGCTCCTCCCGGAAACCGTACAGGAAGCCTCTCCGCGGCAAGAGAACATCTCCACCAATGAGCATCTACCGCCGGTACGCCGAAGCATACGTCAAGGCGGGGCAGGGTCGCTGGAGCCTCCAGCTGGTGCCGTGGGTGACCGGTGTGTTCGACCGGCAACGCGCGACCCCGGCTTCTCTGGTCGATGTCGCCTGCGGCCCCGGGGAGTTTGCCATGACGATGGCGCAGCGCGGGCTCAGCGTCACGGGGGTGGATCAGTCGCCGGAGATGGTGATGATAGCCCGTCGGGGTGCGGAAGAAAAGGGCATCGCGGCGACCTTTCTCCAGCAGGACATGCGCGAGCTCGCACTCCCCACCCCCGTCGACGCCGCCACTTGCCTCTATGACAGCCTCAACTACCTGACCAGCGACGAGGATTTCAGGCGAACCCTCGCCGCGGTCGCCGGCGCGCTGCGCCCGGGTGGGTTCTTTCTCTTCGACATGAACACCATTCAGGGGCTGGCGACGCGGTGGGGCAACCGGGTATGGCTGATCCAGGACAATGAGGAGGCGCTCGAAGTAAACCAAAGCGAGTTCGACTTCGACACCGGGATCGCGACGCTCAGGGTCAACGCGTTCCTGCGCCGCGAGCGCGACCTCTACGAACGGGTGCGCGAAATCCACCGCGAGCGCGGGTATCCGGTGCCGATGATCGATGCCGAACTCGTCGCCGCGGGGTTTGAAATCCTCGGGCGGTGGGCCAGCCCCGAGTTTGCCGCGGTGACGCCGCAGACCGGACGAGTCTTCTACGCCGCCCGCCGGGCGACGGCTCGAGGCTAGCCCGGCCTCGCCGACCGGTCCTCGATCGGCCGCGGGCTGCCCTGCTCCGTCAGCAGGCCGAGGAAGGTCCGCGCGTTCCTGGCCATGTTGCCCCGAACGTGATTGTTGAACATCGCGAAAAACCGGGCGGCCCGGCCGGCGCCGCGCGCCACGACCTCCACCCACCCGCGCAATTCGTCCGTCGTGTACTCGTAGTCGTACCGCTCGTCGGTGCTGGCGCCGGCTCGATCCCACCCGGCGAGGTTGCGACCGTGGAACCGGACCACCGCCCAGTCGGAGGTGATCGCGTCCACCGTGGGCATCAGGCGGGGGAGGTCCGGCAGGTCCACCATCACATACGCCAGTCCTTCCCGCGTCAGAAATTCCAGCGCGTCGGGATGGCGCGCCCAGTCACGGTTTCGGAACTCGACCGCGAGATGGCGTCCGGGAAGCTCGCGCTTCCAGGCGCGCATCGCCTCCAGGGCATGGTCGGAGTACTTGACGCCGGGCGGCAACTGGAAGAGGACGTAGCCGAGCTTGCCGGCTTCCTCCAGGGGGGCGAGGAACTCGCGGAAGCGATCCCAGCAGGCGTTCAGGAACTCGTCGGGGACATCCTGCGCCCGGACCTCGCGGGCCTCCCGCAGCCGCGGAGGCAACAGCGCCGAGAACCCCTGCGGAAGCCTCTGCACCGCCGCGCCGTGACCGGTGAACAAGCCGAAGGCCTTCGCGTGCATGATGAATTCCTGGGGAGTCTCCTCCGCCCATCGCCGGCTGTAGGCCGAAGGGAGCAGGGCGAAATAGGACGCGTCGATCTCCACCGTGGGGAACTGCGTGGCGTAGTATCGGAGACGATCCTGGGCGGTGCGGATCGCCCGGGGGTAGAAATCGCTTTTGACGAACGACTTCTCCGCCCACGAGCAGGTGCCGACGTAGATGCGGCCCCGCACCGGCCGGGCGGCGCCGTCGTCTGCCGCCAGTAATGAAGTTTGGAACCCCTCACCCACCTAACGCCCGCCTCCCATCAGATGCATGATCATGGCGATGTGCTTGATGCCGCCGAGGTAGTCCGCGATCCGGATGTTCTCGTTCGGCGCGTGGACGTTGCTGTGCGCGTAGCCGACCCCGGAGCCGATCGTCGGGATCCCCTGCTCGCCGGTGAGCACGTGCTGGGGGCCGGTTCCCGCCATGGACGGGTACACCAGGGGCTCGCGATTGTAGATCCGCCGCACGCTCTCGGAAACGATCTTGACGATCTCGGCAGACATCGGGGTCTTGGCCGGATCCTCATTCCCGAGCGCGCGGGCGCTGATGTCGGCGAAGCCGTGCTGGGCGAGGTGCGCCCTGACCTTCTGGAAGATATCGTTGCCGCGCTGGTTGGGCACGAGCCGGAAATCCACCTTCGCCACCGCGCGGCGGGGAAGGACCGTCTTGCTTCCCGGTCCGCCGTACCCGGACGTCACCCCGCAGATCGTGCAAGTGGGTTGAAACAGATTCCGCTTCAGCAGTTCGACCCCGGAGACTCCCAGAAGGTAGCGGTCGAGACCGTAGTCCTTGAGCTCAGCCGCATCGTCCCGCAGGAATGCAATGCGGCGCAGTTGGGCCATCTCGTCTTCGGTGGGATCCACCACGTCGTCGTAGAACCCGTCGATCAGCACCCGCTCGTTCCGATCCTTGAAGGTCGACAGCGCCCACACCAGGCGCCACGCCGGATTCGGCACGATGGTGGCGATCGAGGAATGGAGATCCCGGGAGGCCCCGTGAGCCTCCAGCTCAACGTAGCAGATCCCCTTCACCCCCAGGGCCAGCACCATGTTCTCCTGGATATCGCGGGACCCGGACTCCCAGATGCAGGCATCGGCGGCGACGAGATCGCGGTGCTCCCGGACGAACGTCGGGAGATTGACGCTGCCGATCTCTTCCTCTCCCTCGACGACGAACCGGACACTAACCGGAAGTTCCCCCAGGGCGTGAAGCGTCGCGTCAACGGCACAGATCCGCGCCACCAGATTGCCCTTGTTGTCCGCGACGCCGCGGGCAAAGATCTTCCCGTCGCGCACCGCCGCGGCAAACGGCTCGCTCTCCCACTCCTCCAACGGCTCCGGCGGCTGGACGTCGTAGTGGTTGTAGAACATCAAGGTGCGCGGGGTCTTCCCCTTCACCTCGCCGTAGACGACGGGCGCGCCGCCCCCGACCGGCACCGTCCGGGCGCGCACGCCCGCTTCCGCCAGCAGCCCCTCCACCTTCTCCGCGGTCTCGGGAAGGCCGATCCCCTGGGCGGCGATGCTGGGCTGCCGGCACAATCCGCGCAGCAATGCCACGTATTCGTCCTGGTGCGCATCGATGTATTGGAGCACGCGGTCCATAGAAGCTCCTTGTCTCCTGACCGATCTGGGGGGATTATCGACACATTCCAGGACGGGAACGGGGTTCCCTGCGGGCCGATCGGTGATCCATCGCCGGCGCCGCGCCGCATCCGGGGGCGATCCCGCACCCGGGCCTCCGACGGGGCGCGCTACCGGGACGGACGACCACCGTCCGTCCGCGAGGAACCGGTCAACCCCGGAGCGGCACCCGCGCGGCCGCGCTTGCGGCGGCCCCGCGGAGGACCGTCGACGAGCGGCAGCGTCGGCCGCGCGCGCCGGCCGGGTGCCGCATCGGCGGATGGACGATCCAAGCGGCGCACGACCCCGCGCAGCCCGGCCAGCAGGGAGGAAACGTCGACCTCGCGGTGCACCGGCGAGTACGGCTCAAGCTTCGCCATCGCCTTTTGCAGAAGGGTCCTGGTACCGTGCACGTTCCCTTTTTCCATGTGATAACAGCCTGCGGCCGCCTGGACGAGGCCGTGGTAGAAGGCCCGCTCGGCCTCGGGAGCCGCGCGCCAGATGCCCTCGAGGTATTCATGACACTCGAAGAACAGGCCGGCGTTGAACAATGCCACCGCGCGCCGGATCTCATCGGGGAGGCCCGCCCGCCGCGACGATCCGAGCAGCCGACGGGCGCTCACCGCTCGGGCCGCCTGCCGGCGCAGGTAGGAGGCAAACGGCTGGAAGGGCGCGGACAGACTGATCCGATCCCCCCCCGGAGATTCGTCGAACAAACCAGTCCCGAGCAGCATCCGCGCCGCGTCGGCCGGCGCCGTCCCGGCATCCCGACCGAGGGCCGCGAGCGCGACGGCCGGATGGCTCCGGCTTCGCCGCGCGTAGGCCAGGAGCAGGGCCGCGGTCGGCGCATGATCGGGGTGCGCAATGGCGGCGAGGGCGACCTCGGCCAGGGTGTGCTTGAGCCGTACGTAGCTCATCGCGCTCGATCGCTGAAGAAATTCCCGCGCCGCATGCCGGACGCGCTACCCGACGGAGACCCGGCCGAACGCGAGGATCGTCTCGCGCACCGCCTCGGGCGTATCCGCCGGGGGCGCGCACGCTGTCGCGCTGCAGGCGAAGACCCGCGGGGCCGAGCCGCCGACCACCGGGGGAATCTCCGGTGGCAGCTGGCCGGCCGACGCCGTCGGATCGTACAGGTGCACGACGGTGCCGGGGCGGTAGACCGCCAGCGCCGCCCGATGCAATGCGCCGACCCGGGGATCGCCACGCGGGCCGACGACGACCGCATGCAGCGGAGGCTCAAGGTGCAGGTCGAGCGCGTGGATCAGGCTGGCGGCAAACAGCCCGTGTGCGGTGCCGGCCGGAGCGCAAACCCGTAGGACCCGCTCCGCCGCCTCGCGATAGCGCGCGTCCCCAGTGATCAGGGCGAGGCGATCCAGCACCAGCACAGCGACGGCGTTCCCCGCGGGCGTGGGCGAGTCCTGAGTGGGAACGTAAGGCACCCCCAACCCGAGCGGGGACCGGTCCCCGGTGGACGCGGGCTGCGCGGTATCGTAGAAGGCGCCCCACGGAGCCAGACATTCCCGGATGACGTACGCCATCGTTTCTTCGGCAAGGGCGAGATGGCGAGGGTCGCCCGTCTGCTCGAACGCGTCCACCAACGCCCGCGCCATCCAGACCTGGTCGTCCAGCAGGCCGGCCACACCGCCCGGCGCGCTCGCGACGTGGCGGAACCCCCGCCGGGCGGGCGGAGGGCCATCGGCGCCGCCGGGCTCCCGCGGAGGGGGCTGATAGGCATCGCGCACGATTCGGTCGAGAGCACAAAGCGCAGTCGCCCGGATGTCGAGCCGGTCGAACGCACGCGCGGCCTCGAGAAACGCCGAGATCATCATGCCGTTCCACCCGGTGTAGATCGTTGAGTCGACGAAGGGCGCCGGCCGGGCGGAGCGCGCGGCGAGGAGGCGCTGCTTCGCGCCGGCGATCAAATCCTGAACGGCCGCCGCCGGACGCCCCAACAGGGCCGCCACCACGTCCGGGGATTTATCGATGAACAGGACATGGCGGCGAGGGTCGTGGTGCATCTCCCCTTGTCCCTCGAGGTGGTACGCTTGGCTTGCGGCCGCGAATTCTTCGGGCGAGAGCGCGACCGCAGCTTCCTCCGGCGCCCAGGTATAGTACTCGCCGTCATCGTCGAGACTCTGGTCCGCGTCCTGGCTGGCGTAGAATCCGCCCCGGATCGAGTCCGTCAGGGTGCCGGTGACGTAGCCCACCACCCCCTCCGCGATCTCCCGGAAGAACGCGTTCCCGGTCGCCTGATAGGCGTGGACGTAATTTCGCAGCAGCTCCGCGTTATCGTAGATCATCTTCTCGAAGTGCGGCACGATCCACGACGCGTCGACGGAGTAGCGGTGGAACCCGCCCCCGAGCTGGTCGTAGACTCCGCCCCGCGCCATCTTCTCCAACGTCCGCATCACGATCGCAAGCGCCTGAGGGTCTGCGATCCGGTCGTGGCGCCTCAGCAGCAGTTCGAGTGCGCCGGTGTGGGGAAACTTCGGCGCCCCGCCGAACCCGCCGTTCTGCGGGTCGAACTGCCGCTCGATGTCGGAGACCGCACTCTCGACCAACTGCGGCGTCAGCGCCTCCTCGGAGGCGCGCGCCGCCCCCAGCCGGTGGAGGGTCTGGAACAGCTCGTCGGCGTAGGCGTGAGCCTGTTCGCGCTTCGTGCGGTAGAATTCGGCCACCGCCAAGAGCACCTGTCGAAATCCCGGGCGGCCCATGGCGTTGTCGGGAGGGAAGTAGGTCCCGCCGAAAAATACCTTACCCTCCGAGGTCAGTGCCGCGGTAAGCGGCCATCCCCCCTGGCCCGTGATCGCGCTCACGGCGCTCTGGTACCGCACGTCGATGTCCGGCCGCTCGTCGCGGTCGACCTTCACCGCGACGAATTGTTCGTTGATGATCCGAGCGATCTCGGGGTTGTCGTAGGACTCCCGGTCGATGACGTGGCACCAGTGACACCAGACGGCACCGATGTCGAGCAGGATCGGTTTGTTCTCGGCCTTGGCGCGGGCGAACGGCTCGTCGCTCCACGGGTACCAATCCACCGGTTGGTGCGCGGCAGACCTCAGGTAGGGACTCGTCGCAGCGGACAATCGGTTGGGCATGCGGACCTCCACTAGCCTTCTCCCTTATTATACCGGACGGTCCGGTGCCCGACGCGAACGCCGGGCCAAGCGGTGGGAGGACCGCCGGCGTCGGGCGATCTCAGGCCGCAGGCTCCTGGTTTTTGCGGGCGGGGAAGGATGTGCGGGAAAAAATCGGGAGGCGCTCACCGGGCTGGCTTCTCACCGTCTTCGGCCCTCGTCGCCGGTGCCTACCGCTCATCAGCCGTTCTCCGGAGTTACCCCCGAAGTACACTTGACCAGCTTTCGGCGTCCACGTGCGCGAGCGTTTGAGTCGGCTACCTTGCCAGTCGGCTTGCGCCTCCATCACTATTAGTAGCACACACCCCGCGGTCGCACAATCCGGAATCTCAGTTCGAGGGATATGTGGATTGCGTGGATAACTCCGCGGCTCATCCCGCGCTCTTCTCAACAAAATTGAGTCGCAGATTGGTCAGCAGCGTCTCCATCTCGCGGCGCGGCGGCTCCTCGATTCGCGCCCGGAGCACCTCGAAGACCGCGGCGAACGCGTCGATCGCCAGCCGCGCCTCCTCAAGATTTTTCTGCGTCTTGTTGGTGATGGGGTTTGGCATGAGGCCCATCCCCTCCCAAGCCTTCGCCGCGAGAAGGCTCAGGCTCCAGCGCAGCACCTCGACCGTCGGCAGCGCGCCCAGCGGAACCGCCTGCGTGCGATCCTGCCCGGTCTCCTCGGCCGCCTCCGCCTTGGCGGGTGTGCCCTGAACGTCCGGCTGCGGCTCATCCTGCGGGGGGCCGCCTGCCCCCGCCCCCGGCTGGGTCTCTGGTTCCGGCACCGACCTCACCTCCAGTCGCGAACTCCTAGCTCTCGTCCCCCGCATCCAGCCGCTCCAGCGCGCGGCACAGAAGCTGCGCCCCGCGGGCGGCGTCCTCCCACCCCGTTCGCTCGAATGGGGAATGACTGATGCCCCCCGCGCTGGGGACGAAGATCATCCCCGTCGGCCCGATACCGGCGAGGATTTTGGCATCGTGGCCGGCCCAACTCGACATGGTGGCAATCGGCCAGCCCAGGTCGCCCGCCGCGGCCACCACCTCCGCGCGGATCCGAGGATCGAGGGGGACCGGGGGCTCGGTCCACCCGTGTCGGTGCTCGACGGTCAGCCCGTAGGCGACGGCGCAGGTCTGTGCGGCCGCAACGACCCCCCCGCAGAGGCGGTCGAGGAGCGCGCCGTCGGCGCTCCTGACCTCAACCGTTACCTCGGCCCGCCCCGGCACGACGTTGGGGACGCCGGGCGACACGGTGCACTGGCCGACGGTCCCCACGGCCCGCCCCTCGGTCGCGCGGGCCATCTCTCGCACTTGAGCCACGAGGTCGGCCGCGCCCCACAGCGCATCCCGGCGCCCCTCCATCGGGGTCGTCCCGGCATGATTCGCCTCCCCAAGGAAGAGGAAGGACATCCGGGCGATGCCGACGATGGCGTCGACCGAGGCGAGCGGCGTGCGCTGGCGTTCGAGGATCGGGCCCTGCTCAATGTGCAGTTCGAGATACGCGGCCGGGGGCGCCGGCATCGCCCGGCGGGGGACGCCGGGGTCGAACGCCCGGATCGCGTCCGCGGCGGATCGGCCGGTCCGATCGACAAGCGCCTGGAGAGCCGGCAGCCGACCGGCGACGCCCCGGGACCCAAGGCACCCCAGGCTGAACGAGACCCCCTCCTCCTCGGCAAACCCCAGGAGCATCAGAGGGTGACGCAGGCGTCTCCCCGCTGCGCGCAGGGCCGCCGCCGCTTCGATCGCCGCGACGACGCCGAGTCCGCCGTCGAAGATGCCGCCGTTCGGCACGGTATCGAGGTGCGAGCCGGCCGCGATCGGCCGCGGTGCCCCCCCACTCCCCCCCACGATGCCGAAGAGATTGCCCCACGGGTCCACGCCCACCTCGGCCCCGGCGTCCTGCATCCAGCGCGCGCAGAGCCGGGCGGCCTGTGCGTGCTCCTCCCGGTACGACAGGCGCGTGACGCCCCCCTCGGGCGTGCGGCCGATGGCGCCCAACTCCTCGAGGCGCGCGCGCAACCGATCAGCATCGATACGTGGCGTGGAAATCGACGGGGCCTCCTGCTGTGTCCAAATCCACCAGAATGACCGCGGGCCCCTGCATCGTCAAGCCTCCGGCACGAGCGCCGACGGGGCGGATCGATTGCCGGAGCAGCGGGGACGAGCTCAGCGGGTTCGCGGGTCCCAGATCTCCCTCAGCCCGTCTCCGGCGACGTTCACGGAGAACACGGTGACGGCAATCGCCAGCCCCGGCCAGAACGACAGCCAGATCGCCTGACTCAAGTACTGCTGCGCGGCGTTGAGCATCGATCCCCAGGAGGGGGTGGGAGGCTGTGTCCCGAGTCCGAGGAAGCTGAGGGTGGCCTCCGTGATGATCGCCCCGGCAACGTTGAGCGACCCTTGAACGAGGATCGGCGCCAGGCTGTTCGGCAGGAGATGGCGCCAGATGATCCGTCGGTCCGCCGCCCCCATCGCCCGCGCGGCATCCACGTACTCCCGCTCCCGCTCGGTGAGCACCTGCGCCCGCATGACGCGCATGAAGACGGGGGCGAGGACGACGGCGATCGCAATCATCGCCTTCCCTAGCCCCGGTCCCAGGACGGCCGCGACCGCCAGGGCGAGGATCAGCTGCGGGAAGGAGAGCATGGCATCGGTCAACCGCATCAAGACGTCGTCCAGCCGTCCCCGATAAAACCCCGCCACGATTCCGAGCGGCAGCCCCGCGGCGATCCCCAAGGTCACCGAGACGAGCCCGGCTTCGAGCGACGCGCGCGCGCCGAAGATCACCCGGCTCAAGACGTCCCGCCCCAGCTCATCGGTCCCCAACCAGTGCTGCGCGTTGGGCGCCAGCAAGGTGGCGCCGAAGTCGGTCTTGACCGGGGAGGCCGGGGCGACCCAAGGGGCGAGGATGGCCATCAACACGATCGCGACAAAGGCGACGAACCCCGCGAACGCAAGCCGGTTTCGGGCGAACCGCCGCGCCAGGTGCTGCAGCCCGCGCCGCTCCCGGGTCCGGCCCCTAGGCCGGGGCAGCGCCTCCACGGCAACCGTCACGTGCGCCCCCCGGCGAGCTTGATGCGCGGATCGATCAGCGAGTAGACGATGTCCACGAGCAGGTTGATGAGGAGGATTGAGAACGCGCTAAACAGCACCACGCCTTCCAGCATCGGATAGTCGCGCCCGTAGATCGACTCCAGCGCCAGCCGGCCCAGGCCCGGCAGGGAAAAGATCGTCTCCGTGATCACCGCGCCGCCGAGGAGGGTGCCCATCTGGATCCCCATCACCGTGATCACGGGTATCAGCGCGTTCCTGAGGGCGTGCCGGATGAGGACCACGCGTCCGCCGAGCCCCTTGGCGCTCGCCGTCCGGACGTAGTCCGCGTTCAGCACCTCCAGCATGCTGCTCCTGAGTTGCCGCATCACCACCGCGGCGAGCACGACCCCCAGGACGAACGCCGGCATCACGATCGTCTTGAGGTTGCGGGCGGGATCCTGGGTGAAGGAGACGTATCCGGAGGCGGGGAGCCAGCGCAGGTGCACGGCGAACAGGTAGATGAGCATGATCCCGAGCCAGAAGGTCGGGAGGCTGAGCCCCGTCAGCGCCGCCGCGGAGACGGAGTAGTCCACGGCGGTCCGCCGCCGCCACGCCGCGAGCACCCCGGCCGGGATCGCGATCGTCCACGCGATGATCAATGCCCCGGCCGTGAGCTCCCCGGTCACCGGCACCTTCTGAAGGACCGTCGCGAGGACCTTCCGGTTGTCCTTGAAGGAATGGCCGAAATCGCCGCGCAGCATCCCCCCCACCCAGCGGAGGTACTGCACGTAGAGGGGGCGGTCGAGTCCCATCTCGTGGCGCAGCGCGGCGAGGGCGTCGGGGGGTGCCTCCTCTCCGAGGAAGAGCCGGGCGGCGTCGCCCGGCACCAGGTTGATGAGCACGAAGATGATGACGCTGACGAAGAACAGCACGGGGATCGTCTGGAGGAGCCGGCGGGCGATGAACCGGATCACCCCAAGGCCCTCCGCGGGGCTGTCGCCGCCGGCCTCGCTGCGCCCGTCATGGCGAGAGCCATGCGGTCCGAAAGCGCATCATGCCATCGGGCACCTGCACGAAGCCGTGCACCCGGGTGGAGACCAGCTTGTATTCCTTGGGGAAGTGCGTCCAGAGATAGGGAAGATCGTCGGCGAGGATTTTCGTCACCTCACCGTACGCCCGCGTCCGCTGACCCATGTCGTTGAGGAGCCGGGCGGCATCGAGCAGTTCTTGCACCTTCGGGTTCACGTACCCGGCGTAGTTGAATGAGCCGATGCCGGACTCGGTGACGAACGGAAACACGTCGAAGTCCGGATCGGGCCGCCCGCTCCACCCAATCTGGCCGGCCTGGTGTTGCAGGTGGGCCATCGTATCCAGCATCGCACCGAACTCGATGATCTGGATCTTGGCTTCGATCCCGGCCTCGGCGGCCATCGACTGAATCGCCTGGGCGAGCTCTTGATCGGTCTGCCCCGGCAGTGCCAGCAGCGTAAACGCGAACCCCCCCGGATGGCCGGCGGCTTGGAGTTTTTCCCGGGCCAGCGGGAGGTTGCGGGGCGGGATCTTCCACGCGGGGTCGTGCGCCGGCGTCCCGTTCGGGAAGAACGAGAACGCCGGGTACGCCGCCCCCTGCAGGACGACGCTCGCCAGCGCGTTCCGATTGATCGTCGCGTTGAGCGCCTGGCGGAGGAGCTTGTTGTCGAACGGCGGCTTGGTCACGTTCAGCCAGACGCCGTACCACTGGAACGCGCCGCGCTCGAGCAGCCGAAACCGGGCGGCGGGCTGCTTGGCCTCCTCCGCCAGCTGCTTGATCTGCGGCAGCGGGACGACGTTGATGATGTCGACGTCGCCGGATTTCAGGTTCGCGACGCGGGCGTTGTCGTCGACGATCGGCCGGTAGACGATCCGGTCGAGGAGGGGCAGGCCTCCCTCCCAGTAGTCGGGGTTGCGCTCCAGCGTGATGTGGTCTTGAGGGATCTTTTCCACGAACCTGAACGGTCCCGCGCCGACGGGGTGCAGGGCGAAGTTCGCCCCCTCCTTCCGCGCCGCGGTGGGGGACACCATCATCCCCGCGCGGTCGGTGAGGACGTAGAGCAGCGGGCTGTAGGGGCGCTCCAGGGAGATCTGCACCGTGGTGGGGTCCACGGCCGTCACCTGTTGGATCGGGCCGATCTCGCTGCGCCGGGCGGAGGGGAACTTCGGATCCTGCATCCGCTCGAAGTTATAGGTCACCGCCCCGGCATCGAACGGGGTGCCGTCCTGAAACTTCACGCCGGTCCGGAGCTTAAAGGTCACGGTTTTGCCGTCCGGGGCGATCGTCCAGACCGTCGCCAGCATCGGCACGACGCGGAGGTTTTCGTCGGTGTCCACGAGCTTATCGTAGAGGCTCTGGAACACCTGACGGTCGACGGCCGCGGTCGAGCGGTGGGGATCCATGTTCGGGGGGTCCCGGTCCAGCGCGGCCCGCAGGGTCCCCCCGCGCCTGCCCTGCGCGGACGCAGTGACGATGAGCGCGGCCACGATCGCCACGCCGAGCCACCCTGCCCTCCATCTGCGCATCGTCAGATCCCCCCAGACGATGGGCGCATGCGGGTCACCGCAGGCCGCCGGCCCTCCCGGTCCGCCCCGGCCTCTACGGCGAGAGCCACACCGTCCGAAACCGCATCATCCCCCGTCGGGGACATGCACGTAGCCATGCACCCGTGCTGATGAGCTTGTACTCCTTCGGAAAGTAGAGCCAAATATACGGCAGGTCATCGGCGAGCGTCTGCGTCACTTCCTTGTACGCACGGCGCCGCTGGGTCATGTCGTTGAGCAGGCGCGCGGCGTCCAGCAGGGTCTGGACCTGAGGATTCGTGTACCCGGCGTCGTTGAACGAGCCGATCCCGGACTGGGTGACAAATGGGTAGACATCGAAGTCCGGGTCCGGCCGACCGCTCCACCCCAGGAGCGCGGCCTGGTGCATCAACGTGTCGGTCTCGTGCAGCATCGTCCCGAACTCGACGATCTGGAGCTTGACCTGGATCCCGGCGTCGGCGGCCATCGACTGGACGGCCTGCCCCAGCGCGCCCGCCACCTCCCCCGGGACGATCAGCAGCGTGAACTCGAACCCATTCGGGTGCCCCGCGGCCTGAAGCTTCTCCTTCGCCAGCGCGATGTTGCGCGGGGGGATCTTCCACGTCGGGTCGTACGCCGGGGTCCCGTTGGGGAAAAATGAGTAGGATGGGTACGCCGAGCCCTGGAGGACGACGTTCGCGATCACGTTCCGGTCGATCGTCGCGTTGAAGGCCTGGCGCAGCAGCTTGTTGTCGAATGGCGGTTTGGTCACGTTGAGCCAGATCCCCTGCCAGGCGAAAGCCCCGTGCTCGAGCAGCCGAAACCGGGCGCCGGGCTTCTTCGCCTCCTCCGCCAGTGCCTTGACCTGCGGCGGCGGCACGATATTGATGATGTCGACGTCGCCCGATTTCAAGTTTGCGACGCGGGCGTTGTCGTCGGGAAACGGGCGGTAGATCACGGTGTCCAGCAGGGGCTCGCCCTTCACCCAATAGTTGGGATTGCGCTTGAGGGTGATGTGGTCTTGGGGGACCTTCTCCACAAACATGAACGGCCCGGTGCCGACGGGGTGGAGCGCAAAGTTCGCCCCCGCCTTCTGCGCCTCCGCGGGCGAGACCATCATCCCCGCCCGATCGGTGAGCACGTAGAGCAGCGGGCTGTAGGGCTTGTCCAGGGTGAGCGCGACCGTGTCGGGGCTGACGACGGTCACTTTCTGCACAGGCGCGACCTCGCTCCGACGGGCGGAGGGGAACTTCGGGTCCTGCATCCGGTCGAAGTTGTACTTGACCGCCTCGGCGTCAAACGGCGTCCCGTCGTGGAACTTGACACCCTGGCGGAGCTTGAAGGTGACGGTCTTGCCGTCGGGACTGATCGTCCAGGAGGCTGCGAGCATCGGGACGATCTTGAGGGTGTCGTCGGTGTCCACCAGTTTGTCGTAGAGGTTCTGAAAGACCTGCCGATCCACGGCGGCGGTCGAGCGGTGGGGATCCATGTTCGGCGGATCGGCATCGAGGCCGGCCCGCAGCGTTCCCCCGCCCTTCCCCTGGGCAAAGGCCACGGCCATGAGGCCCACCACCATCGTTGTGGCTAGGAGCAGTCCCCCCCATCGTCGCATCCCGTCACCTCTCCTTCCGGCAAAGCGCGTGGTGGTATTCACGTTACGGGTACGGAAACCTTCCGCCCGGTCCGTGGCATCCCCTGTCATCCCTACGATCAGAACATCAAAATCGGTCCTCGCCCCTGTGTGGGGCCTGTATCAAGGGCCAGCGGGGAGGTGGGGTTGAAGAGACCGTAGGGGCAAATCGGGCACGGGACGGGCCGGGATGTGGCGGGACCATGTTTTCGTGGGCTGATTTTTCGTCTGATACGGTTGTGTCGTCAAGTCGCTCCGGTCGCGGTTGCGCGAGCGAACCAGGTGGCCGTACCGGTCGAGGGTGAACGCGGCTGACGCGTAGCCCGCCTGCTCCTTCACGTACACACTGTGAATATATCGCTATGCTTACTCTGAAGCAGTGCGATCCTCGTATCCGTTTTGAAAGGTACGACGCTTCCGACGATTCCGGCTACCAAAACCTCGACCTTCTTTCGATCAAACGTGACCGCCCCAAGGCCCGAGAGGAATCCAATCGTGGGCCAAAAAATCTCGTCTCGCATTAAGAGCCGATTGATAACCCGCCGTCCAGAGTATCGTACTTGAAGGGCCATTCATCCGTAGGAGATCTTCGATAGTCATCGTTAACGTCCGCTTCCCTATCCGAACGCCAGGGACGATGAGTTGTCATCAGGGGTCTGGGATACAGCCGGAGCAACCAGCAACAGGAGTGACAGAAGGACCAGGACGCTTGTCTTCATATTCTCCACCCCTTTGGTGTCGTCCAACTCATTATCAAAGAGCCCATGTTCACGCAGACCGTGGCCCGAGCCTTCTGTCGCCTTGGCCTGGACCCGCGGGGCGCAGACCCGCGGCCTCGTCAGTCGGTGTCCATGCTCCTCCAAAAAGCCGATGCCATGTTCTCGACCCCCGACTGGACGCCCATCCGTGTACAACTCGGGCCACGCAAGGAGGAGTACATAGGCCAGACAGATATCACGTGAGGTCCTTGGTGCATCTCAGGAAGGGGGGCGCGACGATGGACACGGGCGACCGGAGGCCATCCGCTATACTTCTAGACTTGGTCAACGGATTCAGAGTATCGCAGGCCATCCAGGTCGCCGCAACGCTCGGAATCGCCGACCTCTTGAAGAACGGCGCGAGAAGCAGCGATGACCTCGCTGCGGCGACCGGTACCCACCCGCGTTCGCTGTACCGGGTGCTCCGCGCGCTCGCCAGCGTTGGGGTCTTCCGGGAAGACGCGGACCGCCGCTTCTCCTTGACCCCGGTCGGTCACTGCTTACGGTCCGACGCGCCCGAAACAGTCGCTCCGTTTGCTGTCTACATCGGCCAGGCGGAATACAGACAAGCGTGGGGACACCTTCTCCACAGCGTACGGACTGGGGAAAACACCTTCCGCCACGTCCACGGCATGAGCCTGTGGGAGTACCACGCGCGCAATCCAGAGGCAGGGGCAATCTATGACCACGCGATGACAAGTCTGTCCCGCGGCGTTACCGATGCCGTCCTCAGCGCCCACGACTTCAGACAGTTCGCGTGCGTGGTAGACGTGGGTGGGGGGCACGGTGCGCTCCTTGCGGCGATCCTGACCAAGCACCCGTCGATGCGTGGTGTGCTATTCGACCAGCCACGGGTGGTGGCCGGTGCCAAGCAGGTGCTGCGGGCTGCCGGGGTCGCCGATCGCTGCCAGGTCGTTGGCGGGGACTTCTTTGAGGCCGTCCCTAACGGCGGCAACGCATATGTGCTGAAGAGCATTCTTCACGACTGGGAGGACGCGCAGGCGACGGCCATTTTGCGGACGTGCCGTGTGGCGGTCGGGCCGAACGGGACGTTGTTGGTCATCGAGCGAGAGATCAACCCTCCGAACGAAGGGCCGATGGCCAAGTTCAGCGACCTGAACATGTTGGTGTCACCTGGAGGACGAGAGCGCACGCACGACGAGTGGGCAGCCCTCTTTGCCGCAGGCGGATTCCGATTGGTGGGCGCGACCCCGACCGAAGCCGGGCCGTGCGTCATCGAGGGCGTCCCGGCTTAGCGGGGACGATCTTCATGAGTTGCCTCCCACTCCCGCCCATTGGGTACGGCCCACCTGGTCGTAGAGGTGGAATACCGGCAACGGCTGAAAGACGGCCTGCTTCACGCGGCCTTGAGGGGGCTCAGGCCTGAGAAAAAGCCGGGGCTGATTCGGCGCTCTCCCATGAGCGAACGCGGCCCCTATTCGAGGACTCGTCACGGTAGCGCTACTTTTCTCGGGAATGCGCGCCTGGGGCGTGAGCCGACGTCTCCCATGCCCGTCGTGTGTCAGCGCTTTCGCCTGCTCCATGTCGTGGTCAAGGACCCCTCGGGAGGGGGACGATGATTGACACCGTCTCTCCGACCTGAAGCGAGCCCTGCGCTGGCTCCGGGCGCAGAAGTCGGTCGGAAGCATGAGTAGCAATGCCTTCATGCGTCGGCCCTTGGCGGCCTGCCCCCGACACACGCACAAGGTTTGACAGGCTCTCGATCTTTTCGAATGGCACAGCCCCTGCAGCAGGCATAGGACGTTCAAGCCCCGGATCGTCGTCGTCACGCAGGTAGTAGACGAATCCGCGGTACTGCGGTCTAGGATGTGGAACCTCCATCAGCGTGTTCTGCACAGCGCGCGTGCGTGTAACGATCTGCGCACGATCGGGCGTGTCATCCGAAGGGATCGGGGTTATCCGAAATGCTGCCGGCAGAATCCGATCGCCCGGCCCAGCCGCTCCCGGACGCGCGCGTCGTCCCCGGCCCCCGCCGAATCGGGGTCGAGCTCGACCACGATCGCCCCCGCGAACCCATGCCGGTGGAGCGCGCGGAGAAAGGGCCCCAGCGCCAGCGACCCGTCGTCCGGGAGGCGGTGCTGCCGTCCGTTGTAGTTGGAGAGGTGGACGTGGGTCACGCGATCGGCGAGCACTTGATAGGTATCGAGCAGATCGACCCCCCAGGTTCCGATGTGGGTCGTGTCCAGCGTCAGCGCGGGGAAGTGCCGGAGGTCGCGGATCTCATTCAGGTCGAACAGGTTGACGGTCCGGAACCCCAGCCGGTGGCGCGGCATGTTTTCCACCGCGACGGTGATCCCGATCCCGGCGCCATAGGCGTCCAGCTCGCCTCGCAGCCACCGGTGGTAGCGGGTCACCTGCCTGAACGGGGTGAGCACAGACACGTTAAGGTAGGGCGGATAGCGCAGCGTCACCCATCGATAGCGCACGGGCGGATGCACCACCACCGTGCGGGCGCCGACCGCGCGGGCGAGATCCACGGTCCGGGTCAGGCGCTCGACCTCGTCCCTTCTGCCGTCCGGCCCCGGCCGGAACGGCGCGTGGAGACTCAAGATCGGAATCCGCACGGTGCGTGCGAGTTCCGTCAGGTACGCCGCGTCCTGGGTGTCCCAGCGGTCGTCGACCATGATCTCCAAGCCGTCGAACCCCGCGTCCGCCGCCAGGTGTGCCGCCCGGGCGAGCCCGTACGTATACAGCGATCCGGTCGAGAACGCAATCATTCCTCAGCCCGCCTCGGCCGCGCCCGCCGGGCGGACGTGGGCAGCCGTCGCCCGCGCCCCGCTCCGCGCCGTCGGAACGCTCCGCCTAGTGGATTGGATGCGCCTTGGTGTAGGCGAGCTTTCCCCCAGCCAGCAGGTAGCCGCGCTCCCGCGTGTTCAGGTTGAGGGCGACGGGAAACGCGGTACCCTGGGTGACGTTCTTCACCTGGACGGTGTCCGCGCCGGACTCGACCTGACGGCGCAGGCCGGGGACCTCGAGGACATCGCCCTGCCGCACCCGGCCGTGGTCGGCCGGATCGACGAACGTCATGGGCACGATTCCCCAGTTGATCAAGTTCGCCAGATGGATGCGGGCGAAGTCCTTCACGATCACCCCCACGACCCCCAGGTACATCGGCGCGATCGCCGCGTGCTCGCGGCTGCTGCCCTGCCCGTAGTTGCTGCCGCCGACGATGAACCCACCCTTCTTGGCTTTGGCCCGGGTCGGGAACTCGGGGTCGACGCGGTTGAAGACGTAGTCGGAGAGCTTGGGAATGTTCGAGCGGTAGCGGAGGATCTGCGAGCCCGCCGGCATGATGTGGTCGGTGCTGATGTTGTCGCCGAGCGCGATCAGCACCTCGCCGCGAAGCGTCGCCTCGAGCGCGCCCTTCAGCGGGATCACCTGGATGTTGTCGCCCTTGACCACCCTGACCTTCGGCGCCTCCGCCTCCGGGGCGGGAGGGACGAGGCTGCTGTTGTCCTGGTCGATCCCCGCCGGTTCGTGCTGTCCCGGCGCGGGGATCCCCAGCTTCCGAGGATCGGTGATCACGCCGGCGATCGCCGTGGCCGCGGCAACCTCGCTCGACGCGAGGTAGACCTCGTCGTCTTTCTGGCCGGTCCGCCCCTTGAAGTTCCGGTTGATGGCGCGCAGCGCCTTCATGCCCTTCGCCGGCACATGCCCCACCCCGATGCAGGCCCCGCAGGTGGCCGCCTCGACGTTCACGCCGGCGGCGATGAGGTCCGTCAGCAACCCCTCTCGGGCCAGCAGTTCGAGGTCCAGACGGCTGCTGGGATGGATGAAGAAGGTGACGTCGGGGTGGACCTTGCGCCCCCTGACGATCTTGGCCACGGCCTGGAGGTCCATGTACGAGCCGTTGGTACAGGACCCCACCATCACCTGGTCCACCTTCACCCCCTCGGCCTGGGAGATGGGGACGACCTTGTCCGGGTTGCTGGGGAGCGCCACCAGCGGCTCGATCGTGCCGAGATCGATCTCCATCGACTCGTCGTATCCGGCGTCCGGATCCGGCAGCATCTCCCGCCAGTCCTTCTCCCGCCCGATCCGCCGCATATAGTCCCGGGTGACCCCATCGGAGGGGAAGACCGAGGTGGTCGCCCCCAGCTCCGCGCCCATGTTGCAGATGGTGATCCGTTGCTGAACGTTGAGGTGCTGAATCCCGGGCCCCACGTACTCGAAGACCTTGCCGAATCCGCCCTTCGCGGTTTTCCGGCGCAGCATCTCGAGGATGACGTCCTTGGCCGTCGACCACGGCCGAAGCGCCCCGGTCAGCTGGACCCGGACGACGGACGGCGTGTCGAAGTAATAGGGGCCGCCCCCCATCGCCACCGCGACGTCCAGCCCGCCGGCCCCCATCGCATAGACGCCCATCCCGCCGATGTGCGGCGTGTGGCTGTCCGCCCCCAGCGCGGTGTCGCCTGGACAGGCGAAGTGCTCCTGGTGGATCTGGTGGCCGATCCCGGCGCCCGGCTTGCCCCACCACATCCCGTATCTGCGCGCCGCGGTCGAGAGATAGACGTGGTCCTCGGTGTTCTCCTCGCTCACTTGCAGCACGTTGTGGTCGCCGTAGACGCAGGCGATCTTGCACCGGATCCGCTCGAGAGCCATCGCCTCAAAGTGCAGCACCGCCGCGGTCCCGGTGATGTCCTGGATCAGGATCTCATCCACCCGAATCCCGATCTCCTCGCCCGCGGCCAACCGGCCGTCCACGAGGTGTGCCTTCAGAATCTTCCGGGTCAGAGTCTCGCCCATCGACCTCCCCCTCATGACACCCTCAGCGCTCCCTCCCCCACCCCCTCAGGAGCCGGGAGGCCTCCGATACGCGACGCGAGACCGGCCTCAGGCGTCTCGCGCGGCCGCGATCGCGGCCCGGATGTTCGCCTCCGGGGTATCGATCGGCATCACGCAGCCCGTCGTCACGATGTGCCCACGTCCTCCCGTTTGGGCGATGGCATCCTGGACCTCCCGCGCCACGGCATCCGGGGTACCTTTGGCCAGGGTGTTCCATGCGTCGATGCCACACGCCAGGCACGTCGAGGCGATCTCGGCGCGGGCGTCAGCGATCTTGGGAGGCGTCTCGCGCGCGTGCCAGTTGATGACATGGACGGGATAGTCGGGGAAGAGATCAAACATGATGTGGACGCCGTGGATGTGCAGGAAGACGAGCCCGGTCGTCGCGGCCTCGAGCACCATCAGATCGTACGGCCGGCCAAACTCCTCGTACTCCTCACGGGTGAGGAGATCGGTCGTCGCCATCTGCGTGCTGAAGAAAATTCCATCCGCCCCCGCCGCCATCACCCCGCGGACAAAATCACGGGTGACCTCCGCGATCACCTGCAATCCGCTGTGCAGCGCCTCGGGATCCTCGCGCAGGTAGCGGACGCTGGCGTGCTCCCCGGCCAGCGTCCGCGCGATGGACAGGGGGCTGAACACCGTCTCGAGCACGTGCACTTCCGCGCCCACCGCCTCGCTGACCATGCGGATCGCCTGCGCCTCGCGGCCGTAGGCGCCCTGGCTCACGTCAAGTCGGCGCAGCCGCTCCCAATCCGTGGCCTTCTTGATCGGGCGGTCCCCGTACGTGCGGACCCCCTCCCGGTTCGGCTTGTAGCCGGCGCGGAGCCCCCAGTCGTCGCCGTAGTACCCGCTCGCCGGGGTCACCTTGAGGATGTCGACGTCGTACTGTTTGTAAAACGCGAGGTGGGCCTGCGCCAGCTTCTCGGCCCGTTGGTCATCGCCGGGGAAATGACGCCACAGCGCGATGGGAATCCGTTCCGGCCGTTCACCGCGCACGGCGGATTCGACAATCTCGCGGTGGTTCATCGATCCGTCCTCCCAGCGGACGCCGGTCCCGGGACCCGCGTCGTCCGAAGTCGATCGTCCGGTGTCGACGGCGCATCGCCCCCCGGGCCGTCGGGGGTCGCGCGGCGCAGCCGCGCGGCGACGCGCCGGACACGGTCGGCATCGTACACTCCGCTCAGCGTCTCGAGGGGAATGTTCCCGCCGCTCAAGATGAGCACGACCGTCTTCCCCTGGAGGCGGACCCCCAGCCGGAGGGCGGCGGCCAGGCTGGCCGCGCCGGCCCCCTCGGCGGTCTGGCGCGCGGCCTCCGCCAGGAGGAGAATCGCATCCATCATCTCGTCGTCACTGACGAGCACGATGTCGTCCAGATGGCGTCGCAGGATCGTGATCGGCAAGGCGAACGGCACCCGGGTGGCGATCCCCTCGGCGAAGGTCTCCATGCGATCCAGGGAGACCATTCCCCCTTCTTTGAGGGACCGGTAGACGGGGTTGGCCAGTTCGGCCTGCACGCCGATCACCTCCACCTTCGGGCTGATCGCCTTCGCGGTAATGCAGTGGCCGCACGCGCCGCTCCCGGCGCCGATCGGAACCAGGATCGCGTCAACCTCGGGGAGCTCCTCCATCACCTCGAGGCTGGCGGTCCCCACCCCGGCGATGAGCAGCGGCTCGTTCGCGGAATGGACGTACCGGGACCCCTCGGCCTGCGCCGTCCGCTCCACCCACTCGCGTGCCTCGTCGAAGTCCCGCCCCTCGAGGACCACCCGCGCGCCCAGCGCGCGCATCGCGGCGATCTTGAGGGGGTTGCTCTCCAGAGGCGCGCCGATGGTGACCGGGATCCCCAGCATCCGTCCGGCGTAGGCGATCGACTGCCCGTGGTTCCCCGTGCTGGCGGTGATCACCCCCCGCCGGCGCTCCTCCGGCCCGAAGCTGCTCAGGAGGTTGATCCCGCCCCGCACCTTGAACGCGCCCGTCGGCAGGACGTTCTCGCACTTCACGTAGACCCGCGCGCCGAGCAGCCGATCGAGCGCGGGCGCGTGCAGGAGGGGCGTCCGAGGCAGGTGGGGCGCCAGGATCCGGCGCGCCCGAACGACGTCGTGCAGCGTGGGGATCGGTCCGGCCCAGCGGTCGTCAGGCATCGCCGTACCGGCCCCGCATAAAGGTCAGCACCTCGCGGTCCACAAACTCATCCTCCCGGTAGCGCGCTTCGAAGTTTTCCATGTGACAGAACTGCTTGAACGCGGCGCGGGTCGCCGCGTCGTACTCGGCGGAGATCGGACCGTGATAGTAGCCCTGCTTCGTCAAGATCTCCTGCATCTCCCGCACGACGTTGCCGGCCGCGCGCGTCAACTGGGCGGTGGCGGGCGAGAAGAACACCCGGTGGAGGGCGAGCAGGCGGTCGAGCTCGTCGATCGGCGACGCGTGGTCGTCGACCCGCAGGTCGACCGCCCGATCGGTCGACCCCCCGTACCCGCCTCCTTCGCGCACGACCAGCAGCGCCGCCGACTGCTGACCGCGGCTGTCGCCGCCCGCCTGCTGCCCGGCCCGCAGCGCGGCGACGAGCCGATGGGACAACGGGCCGCGCGACCCGAGAAACGAGTCCTCCATGGCGAGGATAACCGCCTCCCCGGCCAGGATGTTCCCCTGGCAAGTGTAGTTGACGCCGCTGCGGTGGCCGGCCCAACGGAAGCAGCGGGGACCGGTCCAGGCCGCCGACCCACCTTGGGCGTCCACCACGCCCAGTTGACGGTGATCCCGACCTTCGTCCGCGGCGACGAGGCGGTCGACCACATCCGCAGCGGAGAGGCCGTCGCGGAGCCACCTTAGGGCCGCCGGGCCGTACGCCACGTTGGCCCAGGCCTGGGTGGCCACGCCCCCCACCCCCGCCTGCGCCCAGGGGACCACGGCGCCGACGGCGAGGAATCGGCTCTGCACCGCGATCCCCCACTCGTCGACCGCGGGATCGCGCGCCACGATGCTGAACGTCGCTACCAGCCGGTCCGGTCGCATCCGCCTTACCCGGGTGCGGGGCCGCCGATCGGGAAGATCTGGGTGATGACCAAGGCCAGCGTCAGCGCGATCATGACGACGACGGTGATCCAGGCAATGACGTTGAACAGGCGCGAGTTCGTGAACTTCCCCATCAGCCGCTTCCGGTTCACCAGCAGCAGCATGAAGATGAGGATGAACGGCAGCAGCACCCCGTTCGCCACCTGTGAGAGGAAGAGAATCGCGAGCAGGGGCGCGTTCGGCAGCAGCACGACGATGCACGCGCCGACGATCAGCGCGGCGTAGAGGCCGTAGAAGACGGGGGCCTCCCGGGCCGTGCGGTCGACCCCGGCCTCGAAGCCGAGCGCCTCGCAGACGTAGTAGGAGGTGGCGAGCGGCAGGACGCTGGCCGAGAAGAGCGACGCGTTGATCAGCCCGAAGGCAAACAGATCGGACGCGTACCGCCCCGCCAGCGGGCCGAGCGCCCGCGCGGCGTCCCCCACCGTCTCCACATGCAGGTGGTGCGCGAAGATCGTGGCACCGCACGCCACGATGATGAACCAGGCCACCACGTCCGTCATGATCGACCCGATCAGCACGTCGGCCCGGGTATAGCCGTACTCCTTGACGGTGATCCGCTTCTCCACCACGGCCGACTGGAGGTAGAACTGCATCCAGGGCGCGATCGTCGTGCCCACGACGCCGACCAGCAGGATGATGTAGTCGGTCCGGATTTGGAACGACGGGACGACCGTGGCCCGAAGCACCTGCCCCCAGTCGGGATGCGCCAGCACCCCGGAGACGATATACGAGATGTAGAACGCGCTGGCGATGAGAAACACCCGCTCAACCGAGCGGAACGTCCCCTTCAGCACGAGCCACCACACCGCCAGGGCGCCAATGGGGACCAGGATGTACTTGGACACGCCGAAGATCTCCCCGCCCGCGGCCAGCCCCGAAAACTCCGCCATCGTGTTCCCGAAGTCGGCAAGGAGCAAGGCCAGCATGACGAGGGTAGTTATCCGCACCCCGTACCGCTCGCGGATCAGGTCCGCCAGGCCGTGTCCGGTCACGGCCCCGAGCCGCGCCGCCATCTCCTGGACGACGTAGAGCGCGATGGTGATCGGGATCATGGTCCAGAGCATGGCGTAGCCGAACCCCGCCCCGGCGAGCGAGTAGGTGGTGATCCCCCCGGCATCGTTGTCGACGTTTTGGGTGATGATGCCGGGCCCCATGATGGCGAAAAAGATCATGAGCCGGCTGATCGCCGCACTCTGGGTGGCGCGGCGGAGGAGCGGCGGCGTAAAGCTCATCGGACCCCCGGCCCCTCCCTGGCCGCCTTGCGGCGGAGCAGGTCGAACCCGCCCCCGAGCTTCCGGGGACCGTACTTTTCCAGCAAGATGTCGATGAGGTGGTCGATCGTGACGATGCCGATGAGCCGGCCGTCCTCCTCGACCACGGGCACCGCCAGCAGGTCGTACTTCACCAGAGCCCCCGCGACGTCCTCGACGCTGGCGTCGACGCGGACGTAGATCACGTCCGCCCGCATCAACTGGGAGATGGGCGTGCCCGACGCCGCGGTGACCAAGCTGCGGATCGAGAGGACGCCGGCGAGGCGCCCGCCGTCGTCGACGACGTAGAGGTAGTAGATCGTTTCAGAGTCCGGCTTGGTTTCCCGCAGCCGCGCGATGACCTGGTCCACCGTCATCGACACGGACAGGGCGATGAACTCGGTCGTCATCTTGCCCGCGGCGGTCTCGGGCTCGTACTGGAGCAGCCGGGTGACCTCCTCGGCCTTATCGTCCTCCATGCGGGCGATCAGGTCTTCGGCCTGGGCCTCGGGGAGCTCCCCGAGGACGTCCGCCGCCTCATCGGGCTTCATCTCCTCGAGGATATCGGCGGCCCGCTCACTCGGCAGTTCCTGGATGACCGTCGTTTGCACGTCCGGCTCGGCTTCCTCGAGCACGTCGGCGGCGTGCTCGTCGGCGAGCGCGGTCATCACTTCGACCCGCTCGTCCCGATCGAGATCCTCGAGCAGATCCGCCAGGTCCGCCGGGTGGATATTCTTGAGCTTCTCCCGCGAGATGCTCAATCGCAGGGGGGTCATCGTCCCGCCGAGCACGGCGACGAGGTTCCAAGGGATGATCCGGTTCTGCAACGGCCGCCCCACCCGCTCAAACGCGCGGCAGACGACCGGCTCGAGCCCCAGCCGCCGGAGGAGCGAGCGCGTGCCGACATCCGCCCCGGCCACGCGCACCTCGTTGCCGACCTGCCGCAACTCGAGGTCGTTGACCCGGACGACCTTGATGTCGTCGGTGTCGACCACCTGCGTGTCGAGGATATCTTCGCGAAGGAGAATCTCGTCGGGCTGCAGCGGCCGGGGGGCGAGTCGGCGGCGCTCCACGCGGAGCCGGATGCCGCCGGGCGAAAACTCGGCGACCGCATCCCACGGGATGACGGCGACGCGGCTGCGGTCGCCGTTCAGCAGGACCCCCGAGATCCGCGGGAACTTCTCGGTCCCATGATAAATCACCAGGTCGGAGACGGTGTCGAACGCCTCTCCGGCCGCGTCGTAGACCGGCTTACCGATCATCCCGCTGAGGTACAGCGTGGCGGAATCCCTCCAATATCACGGCGATTCGCCATTCTGATCTAAATTTACCCTCTTGCCGCCGTTCCACTGGTCGGTGTACCATTCCGGTTCTCCGCACGCTCTCCTGCACCCTGGGGCGGGCAGCGCGCAGCGGGTCGCCTGCCGCTCGACACCGCGGGCGCCGATGCGTATAGTGGCCTTTGGTATGCACGCCCTCTCACCGTTCAGCGTCGCCGCGCTGCGTGCCGCCCGTGCGGCCGGGGAAATTCACCGCGCCTCTTTCCGGCGGGGGATCCGGGTCGACTTCAAGGGTCGAAACGATCCGGTCACCGAGGCGGACCGTGCGTCCGAGGCGGCGATCGTCGAGATGCTCAGATCGACGTTCCCAGACCACGCCTTTCTCGGAGAAGAGGGCGGTCCCCAGGGGAAGGGCGAGTACACCTGGTTGATCGATCCGCTCGACGGGACGTTCAATTTCGCCCGTGCGATCCCGTGGTTCGCGGTGAGCATCGCGCTCGAGCGGAACGGCCGGCCGATCGCCGGGGTGATCCTAAACACCATCTTCGGCGAAGTCTACGCGGCGGAGGCGGATCGCGGCGCCTTCGCCGCCGAACTGGCCGACCTCCCCGCCGACCCCGGAGGGTGGGGAGACCTGTCGCACTGGCGGCGGCTCAGGGTCCCGGGGACGACCCGCCTCGATCAGGCCGTGCTCTCGACTGGTTTCCCGCACGACGTCGCCGAGACGCGGATCAACCTCGACCATTTCACCAACCTCGTGCTCGGCGCCGGAAAGATCCGCAACATGGGATCGGCCGCCTTGAGCCTCGCCGCGATCGCGCTCGGCCAGTTCGAAGGCTATTGGGAAATCGGCCCGCACGCCTGGGACTTCGCCGCGGGCGCGCTGCTCGTCGAGGAAGCCGGAGGCCGGGTGACCGATCTGCGCGGCCGGCGGCTGGACCTGCACGGCCGGCAGATCCTCGCCACGAACGGCGGGATCCACGACGCGGTTGTCGCCGTTCTCGCCAAGGGGCGGAGCGGGCTCGACTAGCTCAGGCGCCGCTCCCGCGCCTCGGCCGGGGGGAGGATCCTCACCCGGCGGGAACTTGGTGCACGTCCCGGGGGAGCAGGCTGATCCGGTGCGCGCCATCCCGGGCGATGTACACGATCTCTTCCAGGCGCACGCCGAACTCCCCGGGAATGTAGATCCCCGGCTCAACCGAGAACACCATGCCCTCCGCAATCGGCTGCGCGTTCAGGTGCGTGACGCTCGGCAGTTCGTGGCCGGTGAGGCCCAGCCCGTGCCCGATGCGGTGGATGAAGTACTCACCGAACCCCGCGCGGGCGATTTCGCCCCTCCCTGCCAGGTCCACGTCCTTGAGAAGGGCGCCGGGCCGCGCGGCCGCCATGCCCGCCACGACCGCCGCCTCGACCGCTCGGTGCGCCTCAAGATACCGCGGCGGGGGCGTGCCCAGGAACGCCGCCCGGGTCAGGTCGGACGCGTAGCCGTCGAGGCGGCCCCCCAGGTCGAGTGTCACCGCGTCGCCGGGACGCAGCGCACGGCTGCCGGAGTGGTGATGTGGAAACGCGCCGTTCGGACCGGACGCCACTTGGGCAAAGAGCACTTCCTCCGATCCGGACCGGCGAAACGATGCCGCCGCGGCCTCGGAGATTTCCCGCTCGGTAGCGCCGACCCGGCAGGCCCCCCACGCGTCGCGCATCGCCTGATCGGCGTGCAGGCCGCTCCGTTTGATCAGCTCGATCTCCTCGGCCGACTTTCGCATACGCAGCGGGGCGAGGACCAGCGACCCAAGGGCGAGCCCGGCATCGGGGTAGGCGGCCCGCAGCGTCAGGACGAAGTCCGCGCGCATCGTGTCGGACACGGCGATCCGACTCGGCGTCCGCCCACCGAGGGCACGCCGGGCCGCGGCCAGCGCCGCGGCGGGGCCGTCGGCGTCGCTGTACGCGAAGCTCGGCAGCGTCACGTGCTGCGCGGCCTCGGTGGCGTTGAGGGACGGGACGACAAACGCGCTCCCCACGGAGTCCACCAGCAGGTAGCACGGGCGCTCGTCGGGGTGCGGCACGTATCCCAACAGATAGCGCATGTCGTCGTTTGGCGCCAGGGCAAGCAGGTCGATCTGCTGCTCGCCCATCAACCGCCGCGCCGACTGCACCCGCGCTGCGTAATCCATTGCGTCACCTCCCCAGTCCCCCTCGGCTATTCTCGCCCGCGCCCCCGTCTCCTGGAGACGCACCGCCGACATCGCCCCATCGCGCCTCGGGCGTCGCGCAGATCCTCCTTACGCTTCGCCGCGCATCCCAAATTGACACTCACAGACGCCCACGATAGAGTGAAGCACGTGGGGGGCGCGGGCGCACGACTGGGAACGACTGCCGGGCGGACCGGCGCCGGCCTGCCCCGCGAGACCCCGGCCGCGCGCACGCGCCGCGCCGGGGCGATCGTGCGACGGCTCGCCCTCCGATACCCGCGCGCCGCCATCCCGCTCCGGCACTCCTCCCCGTTCGAGCTGTTGGTCGCCACCATCCTCTCCGCGCAGTGCACCGACGCGGTGGTCAATGCGGTGACGGAGGCGCTTTTCCAGCGCTACCGCACCCCCGCCGACTTCGCCGGCGCCCAGCGGGAGGCGCTTGAACGGGCGATCCACAGCACCGGGTTCTTCCGCGCGAAAGCGCGAGCCATCCAGAGCACCGCCCGACTGCTCCTCGAGCGCCACAACGGAGAGGTCCCGCGGACGATGGAGGCCCTGGTCCGCTTGGACGGCGTGGGACGGAAGACGGCAAACGTCGTGCTCAGCGTCTTCGGGGTCCCCGGCATCGTCGTCGACACGCACGTCCGGCGCCTCTCGCGCCGGCTGGCCCTCACCGCGCACAACGATCCGGACAAGATAGAGCAGGATCTCATGGCCGTGATTCCCCGGGGGGCGTGGAGCCAGTTCTCGCTCAGGCTCATCTACTTCGGTCGCGAGATTTGCGACGCGCGCCGGCCCCTGTGCGCCTCGTGCCCGCTCCGCGACCTGTGTCCGTCCGCGAAGTACGGGGGATTCCCCCCGTGGATGGCGTCCGGCGGGAAAGGTACCGGCCGGGCCGCCGGGGGACGGGGAGTCCGGTCCAAGACGCCAGGGAGGCGCACGCGATGAGTGGACTGCTCGCCGGCAAGACCGCGCTGGTCATGGGGGTGGCCAACCGATGGAGCATCGCCTGGGCCATCGCCCAGGCGTTTGCACGCGAGGGCGCCCGCCTCGTCTTCACCTTCCAGGGCGAACGGCAGGAAAAGGACGTGCGCGAGCTCTCCAGCGCCCTCGCCGACCCGGTGATCCTTCCCTGCGACGTCACCCGGGACGAGGACCTCGCGAAGCTGGCGGGGTCGATTCAGGCTCAGGTCGGGAGTCTGGACGCCCTCGTCCACAGCATCGCATTCGCCAACCGGGAGGACCTGGCGGGGGCCTACGTCGATACCTCGCGAGCGGGATTCGCCCTGGCCCTGGAGGTCAGCGCGTTTTCCCTCGCCGCGACGGCCCGCCACCTCCTCCCCGTGCTGCGGCCCGGGGCGGGCATCGTGACTCTGACCTACCTGGGGTCGGACCGGGTGATGCCCAACTACAACGTGATGGGGGTGGCCAAGGCCGCGCTCGAGGCGTCCGTCCGGTATCTGGCCAGCGACCTCGGCCCGCGCGGAATTCGAGTCAACGCCATCTCCGCGGGCCCGATCAAGACCACCTCGGCGCGGGCGATCCAGGGGTTCAGCCGGATCCTCGGCATCATGGAAGAGCGCTCCCCGCTCCGCCGGAACACCGACCCCGCGGAGGTCGCGGATGCCGCGGCGTTCCTGGTGAGCCCGCTCGCCCGAGGCGTCACGGGCGCGGTGCTCTTCGTTGACAACGGCTTCCACGTCATGGGACTGTGAGCCTCAGCCCGCACCGGCGGGCTCATCCCCGGTGAGGGGGAACGAGGCGCAGAGCCGGGAGAGCGGGCAGGCCGGGCAGCGGGGCCGGCGGGCGCGGCAGACGGTCGCCCCGAAATCCATCAGGGCTTGATTGAAATGGTACACCTGCCCGTGCGGCAGGAGGGCTTCCGACAACCCCCAGAGCAACCGGTCCGGCGCCGCCGCCCGATCCCCCAGGAACACCCGCCGCAGCACGCGCCGCACGTTTGTGTCCAGGATGGGCGCGTCCTGGCGGTACGCGAAGCTGAGCACCGCGCCGGCGGTATAGGGGCCGATTCCCTTCAACGCAAGCAGCTCCTCGCGGGTGCGAGGGATTTTGCCATGGTGGCGCCGGAGGGCCGCGCGCGCGATGTCGCGTAGCCGGACCGGCCGGATATTATAGCCGAGCGGATACCACGCCTCCCGCACCTCCCGGTTGCCGGCCTCGGCAAGCGACTCCAGCGACGGGTACCGCATCAGCCACTCCCGGTATTTGGGGACGACACGATCCACTTGAGTCTGCTGAAGCATGATTTCGGAGACGAGGATGTGGTAGGGATCGCGGGTGCGCCGCCAGGGCAGATCGCGGTGGTGCCGGCGGTACCAGCCCAGGAGCCGGCGCTGAAACGCCCGGCGCCGAGCCGCCGGCACGCTGGGCGGTTCGGCGCGTTTCACCTGGCGCCGAGCCGCGCGTAGCGGACCTGCGACCGCCCCTGGGCGGTGTGGGTCCACACGACATCGACGCCCTGGTCCGAGGCCAGCACGCTCGGAAAACTGTTGCCCCCGTCCACCGCCGCCCGCGCCGCCGGCTCCCACCGCGCGTCGAAGCGCCGCACGAGAATCTGCCCGTCGTCGCGATCCCAGGCGACCCAGATCGCTCCCGACGGGGCGACGCTGACCGAGGGGTGGTGCGCCGGGAGCCGACTGTCCGAGAGGGCCGCGGGAGCCTCCCACCGACCCCCGACGCGCCGCGTGAAGCGGATCGTCGACGCGAGGCCGTCGTGCTGCTCCCAGGCGAGCACGGCCTGCCCTTTCGCGTCAACGGCGATGTCAGGGTTGAAGGCGTCCGAGCGGGTGGCCAGTACGGTCTCCGGCTCGCCCCAAACGGCCGTGCGCTCCGCGTAGCGGACCTGGTAGACTCGGCCGTCGGACTGGTACCAGGCGGCGCGAAGCCGGCCGGTCCGATCGGCGGCGAGCGCCGGGTTCACCGAATCGGGGAGGCCGGCGGAGATCAACCGCGGCGGCGACCACGCCCGGCCGTCAAACCCCGTGTAGAAGATTTCGTAAATCGATCCGTGCCGGGTCGAGGCGGGCGTCGAGCTTCCGCGGATCCCGTACCAGACGACCTGGGGCCGGCCCTGGCCGTCGAGCGCGAGCGAAGGGAACCCCGCGTACCCGGGGGCGGGGGAAATCCGCGCCTGCGGCGCGACCCACCCGCCCTGCCAGACGCGGTAGTAGATCTTGCCGACTCCGTCGTCGTAGCGGGTCCAGATCACGTGCAGCCGCCCGGCCCGGTCGAGCCCCAGCGCGGGGAGCCGCGACGGCACCGCCCCTCCGCTCGCCCGCGCCAGGAGCGACCAGCGCCTCCCCCCGTCGTGCGAAACCGCCAGCACGACCTGGGCGGTGCCCCCCGCGTTCTCGGCGTAGGCGACCACCAGCCCGACCGCGGGGTCGCGCACCATCTTCACCTCGTTGTTGGACGAGGTGGCGTCCTCGGTCACCCCCTCGGCGACGACCACGGCGGAGGGGACGCCGGACGCCGCCTCCGCCGACCGCGGCTGCCAGGAGACGTGGCCGAACGCGGGCAGCAGAGCGGAGACGCACAGGATGGAGAGACGGGCAAGCGATCGCACGGCGTGAGGATTGGCGATTGCCGGAATCCATCCCTGCTCCCGTCGTGTGGACGACTCGCCGCCGGACGTTCCCGTTTCTTCCCATTCCGCCGCGGATCAGTATAATAAACGGAGTGGGCGCGCGGATCCCAATGCTGGAGGTCTCTTCATGACGCACCGCACGCAGGGACGGAGCGTCGTCCTGGCCCAGCGCGGCTTGGTGGGCACCGACCACCCCCTCGCGTCGGCCGCCGGGCTGCGCGTGCTCGAGGAAGGCGGCAACGCGATCGACGCCGCCGTGTGCGCCGCGGCCGTCCTCGGCGTGGTCATGCCGATGATGACCGGCATCGGGGGCGACACCTTCCTCCTGTACTACGAGGCGGCTCTGAGCCGGGTGGTCGCCCTGAACGGCAGCGGCGCGGCACCCCAAGGGGCGACGCCGGAATTCTTCGCGGGGCGCGGATACGACACGATGCCGCTTCGCGGGATGCTGGCCCCCTCGGTTCCGGGGGCGATCGACGCGATGGCCACCGCGCTCGCGCAGTGGGGGAGCGGCCGCTTTACGCTGGCACGGCTGCTGGAGCCGGCGATCCACTACGCCGCGTCCGGCTTCCCGATCAGCGAAAAAGTGGCGGCGTGGTTCGGGGAGGTTGCCCCCGTCCTCTCCCGCTATCCCTCCTCCGCGCAGATCTACCTTCCCCACGGCCGTCCGCCCCGTGCCGGAGAGGTCTTCGTTCAGCTCGACCTGGCCGGGTCGCTCCGCGCGATCGCCGAGCAGGGGGCGCGGACGTTCTACGAGGGACCGCTGGCCGAGGCCGTCGCAACCTACGCGCGTGCGCACGGCGGGCTGCTCGGAGCCGCGGACCTGGCCGCACACCACAGCGAGGTGTGCGCACCGGTGACGACCGTCCATCGAGACCTGGTGATCCACAGCACCCCTCCACCCTCCCAGGGTTTCGTGCTCCTCGAGATGCTGAACCTCCTCGAAGAAGATAGCCTGGGCGAGCTGCCGTGGGGGTCGGCCGAGGCGGTCCACCTCGCGGTCGAGGCGAAGAAGCTGGCCTTTGCCGACCGCCTCGCGTACGTGGGGGATCCTCGGTTCGTGTCCAACCCGCTCGACCGCCTGCTGAGTAAGGCGTACGCCCGCGAGCGCCGACGGGCGATCGACCCTCGGCGGGCCCAGGCGGTGGTCGCCGCGGGCGTGCTCCAAGAACGGGTCGGCGAGACGACGGCGTTCGTGGTCGCGGACCGGGATGGGAACGTCGTGAGCTACATCACGAGTCTGTCCGCCGCCTTCGGGTGCGGGGAGGTCGTGGAGGGCACGGGCATCCTCTTGAACAACCGCGGCGGGCGAGGGTTCAGCCTCGAACCCGGTCACCCCAACCGCATCGCGCCGGGCAAGCGGACGATGCACACGCTCATGGCGTTCCTGGCGACCCGGCAGGGACGCCCGCATCTCGCCTGGGCGACCCGGGGGGGAGACGCGCAGGCCCCGTGGGACTTTCAGGTCTTCAGCAACATCGTGCATCACCAGATGAATGTCCAGGAGGCTGTGGAGCAACCGCGCTGGTTCAGCTTCCCGGCCACGGATCCGGCCACCATCCGGTCGCCGTTCGAGTTGCGGATGGAAGGCGGATTCCCACCCGCGACCTACGAGCAGCTGGGCACACTGGGCCACCGCGTGGTCGTCCCCAGGCCCTCGAGCGGAGGGGTCCAGGTGATCCTCGTGAATCCGGACGACCACGTTTACGCGGGTGGATCCGATCCCAGACCCGACGGGTGCGCGATCGGATACTAGAGCGAAGGACAGTGGGGGGATGGGAGTGGCAGACGTCCGTCATGAGCGCACGTTGATCCTGATCAAACCCGACGGGGTCCAGCGCGCATTATCCGGGACCATCCTGGCCCGGCTGGAGCGGGTCGGGCTGAAGATCGTGGGGCTGAAGATGGTGCGGGCGACTCGGGAGGTGCTGGAGCGGCACTATCCCGATGACGACGCGTGGATCCGCGTGATCGGCGGCAAGACGCTCGAGGCGTTCGAGAGCTATGGACTCGACGTCCGGGTAATGATGGGGACGGATGACGCCGGGGAAATCGGGCGCCAGGTCCGCCAGTGGCTGATCGACTTCATGCAGACCACGCCGGTGATCGCCGCGGTCCTGGAAGGCGTGCACGCGGTCAGCGTCACCCGAAAGATCGTCGGGAAGACCCTACCGGTCTTCGCCGAACCGGGCACGATCCGCGGCGACTTCTCGATCGACGCGCCGACGGTCGCCAATGCCGGCCGCCGACCGGTCCGCAACCTGATCCACGCCTCGGGGACCGTGGACGAGGCGGCCCACGAGGTGCCGCTGTGGTTCACGGCTGACGAGGTGCACACGTACCGCCGGAACGATGAGGGTGCGATGTTCGGCGACGGTTAGACTCGGCGTCCGTGGGGCATCATCCGAAGGGAACTTTTCCCCAACCGGGTCCGTCGAGGTCACGTGGGACCCACGATGACGGTCCCACGACGGGAGATGACGCGATGCAGACTCAACGAACGCACGCCGGAAGCTCGCTGGCCATCGCCGCGGCGATGGCGCTGACAGTCAGCCTCAGCGGTGCGCCGGCGGCGGCCGCGACGATGGTGTGGGTTCCGGCGGGGACTCCGATCGGACTGCAGTTCGTCACCGGGGTCGATTCCCGGAAGACGACCGCGGGCAACCGGGTGCACTTCAAGGTGACGGGCAACGTGATCGTGAACCGGCACGTGATCCTCCGGGCGGGCGCGCCGGCGTCGGGAACCGTCACCCAGGTCGGCAAACCGGGCGTCTTCGGCAAGAGCGCGAAGGTGGTCGTCGGATTCATCTCCGCGACCGGGGTGGACGGCAAACCGATCAAGCTCACCGACGTGGTGGTCTCGAAGGACATGATTAACAAGAGCCGTGCGGGGGCGGCCGGTGCCACCGTCGCCGGCGCGATCGTCCTCGGCCCGGTGGGACTGCTGGCCGGGGCGCTGGTGAGAGGGAACGACGTCGAGGTTCCGGCCGGCACCTTTGTCACCGACACCACGAAAGTGGGGGCCAACGTCAAGGCGTCCTAGATCGCGTCCGAAAACGCTGGTGTCCCCGCGGTGATCGTGCGGCCGGTGATCTGCGTTCCTTACCGCCCGGCGCCGGCGACGTCCAGCACCACCGCCGTCGCCAGCCGGGCGGACACCGCCAGCAGATTCGGGTCCACCCGATCCACCGTATCCTTCGGGGTGTCGTAGTACGGATCATCGGGCCGCAAGATGAAGACGGTGGGGACGCCCACCGCCTCGAAGCTCTGGTGGTCGCTGCCGCCGGAGGGCTGGACGGTCACCTTGATACCGAGGCGCTCGGCGACCGCGGCCGCGGTGTGGACGAGCTCGTCGCTGCCCTTGTCCCTGGCCAGTTGCAGTTTCTCGCCCACCCCTTCCATGTCGAGATCCACCATGCCGACCACGGGATCGGCGCCCATGTGGTGGACGTAGTACTCGGAGCCATAGAGCCCGTACTCCTCTTCGCCGAAGAACACGAACCGGACGGTCAGCGCCAGCGGCACGCCGCGGAGCACCTCCGCCACCTCGAGGGCGGTGGCGACGCCGGAGGTGTTGTCGTTGGCCCCCGGGGCCCCCTCCACCGTGTCGCGGTGCGCCCCCACCACCACGACGCGGTGCGCGTCCCGGGTGCCGGGCTTGGTGGCGATGATGTTCCACGTGGTGCGCTGCTCGTCGACGGTCTGCACGTTAAGGTGCACGGTCAGGGGGCCCGCGCGAACGAGGGTGAGCAGGCGTTCACCGTCGACACCGGACAAGCTGACCGCGGGGATCTTCGCGCCCCGGCCGACGACACCGCGCAGGTCGCCCGCCTGAGCATTATAAATGATGGCGGCCAGCGCTCCGGCATCGCCCGCGTTCTTGACCTTCTCGGCAAACGTCATCCCGCCGCGCAGGATCAGCGCGATCTTCCCCACGGGTGGCTTCGCGCGAACGTCGTCGAGTCCCCCCAGCCCGATGTCGACCACCTGCGCGGTGATCCCCCCATCGACCGTCGAGGGCGAATACACCATGACGTTTGGATGGAGCACCACGGCGGGGGCCGACGGCACACTCAATGCGATCGCGCGCACCCCGAAGAACGGAAACTGAAACGGCTGCCACTCCACCCCGTACCCATCCTTTTCCAGCTGACCGGCGATGTACGCCCCGGCCGGCCGGTCCTGGCGGCTCCCGGCCACGTGGGGGCCGATCTTCTGGGACAGCTCCAGGACGTGCCCGTACGCCCGCGGGCCCGACACCTGCGACAGGACTTCCTCGACCGCCGCCGGCGTCGGAACCGCCCCCGGCGAGGCGAGCGGGAGGGCGAGCACCGCGGCCAGCGCGCCCGCCGCCGCTCGCCCGAAGCCGATCCGTGAACACCTGCGCATCATGCTCCGCACCCCGCGGATGGTGTGTCTTGGGGCCCGACGCCGCAGCACGCCCCCACAGGGATTAGTGCCCCCGCCGGGGCGTACGCAGCCGAGGCTTCATGCTTTGGGAACCGCCAACGGCGTGACGAACGCCTCTCGGATCCAGACGTTCGGCCCGGTGGCGAGGACCACCCGGACGACCCGGGCGACGTCATCCGGATCCAGCGCCCAACTCCGGCGCGCGGCGCTTTCGGAGAAGTCGGTGCGCACCGCGCCCGGCTCGACCACGCTCACCTTCACCCCGGTGCCTCGGACCTCCAGCCCCACCGCTTCGGTGAACCCGACGACCCCATACTTCGATGCGCAATAGGCCGCGTTCCCCGGCGAGCCGGCGCGTCCGGCGCCCGAGGCGATGTTCACGATGTGCCCGCGCCGCTGCGCCAGCATTGGCGGGAGCGCGGCGCGGGTGAAGAGGAACACCCCCGTCAGGTTGACATCGAGCAGCCGGCGCCATTCCGCCGCCGGCATTTCGTGGGTGGCTCCGCGCCACCCTACCCCGGCATTGTTCACGACGGCATCGAGGCGACCTCCCCACTCCCGCGCCCGAGCCACCGCCGCGGCGGCGGTGGCTTCATCGGTGACGTCGCCCGGGACCGCCGTGGCCCGCGGCTCTCCGATCGCTTCTACCGCGCGCACCAGGTCGTCGTTCGTTCGCGCCACCAGCACCACCCGCGCGCCGGCCTCCGCCAGATCGGCGGCCACCGCCCGCCCGATCCCACGGCCCGCGCCCGTCACGATGATCACCTGCCCAGAGAGCTCCGCGGCCATCCTCCGCCTCCTCCGATCCCACCCGCCGGCGCGTGCACCGGCGATGCGCGCAGTCAAGGTCCCGTCCCGTGCACCGTCGAATCGGTTCCCGTGAACCGCCGCATCCTCGCCGCCCTCAGCTACGGGCACTTCGCTACCGATCTGTCGCAGGGCGCGATCCCGGCACTCCTCCCGGTCTTCAAGGCCTTGTTCCACCTCTCCTACGCGGGGGTGGGCTTCATCGTGCTGATGGCCAACATCAGCTCCTCGGTGATCCAGCCGGCGTTCGGCGTGCTGAGCGACCGGATCGGGATGCGGTGGCTGATGCCGGTCGGCGCGCTCCTGGCGGGCGTGGGGATGACCCTCGCCGTCCTATCGCCCCACTATGCCCTCACGATCTTCCTGATCTTAATCTCGGGCCTGGGGGTCGCCGCGTTCCACCCGGAGGGGTACCGATACGCCGGGCTGGCCGCGGGTCAGCGGCGCGCCACGGGCATGTCCTATTTCTCCGTGGGGGGGAACATCGGCTATGGCTTCGGACCGGCTGCGGCGAGCCTCGCGCTCGGAAGCGCGGGGGTCCACGGGATAGGCTATCTCCTCATCTTCAGTATCCCCGCGGCGATCCTGCTGTGGCAGGTCATCAGCCCGCGCCAGCGTCAGAACCTGGAAGCGGAGTGGGCAACCCCGGCGGGACCCCCTGCCCATGGGACGGCGGCGAACCCGCGTATGCGCCGCGGCGCGACGGGGGTGCTCATCCTGCTCATCGTGTTCGTCATCCTCCGATCCTGGGTTTCCGTGGGAACGGCCAGCTTCATTCCCCTCTACTTTACGGACATTCGCCACCTGGACCCGCGGTACGGCGGCGCGCTCGTGAGCCTGTTCCTCGGCGCGGGGGCGATCGGAACGCTGATCGGCGGCATCGCCGCGGACCGGTGGGGCCGTCGGGCCGCGCTCATCTTCTCGATGACGATCCTCCCCCCCCTGCTGCTGATGCTGACGCGCACGAGCGGAATACTAACGCTGCTTGCCGCGACGATTTCCGGCATGGCGGTGGTGAGCACGTTCGCGGTGGTGATGGTCATGGCGCAGGAACTGGTCCCCGACCGAATCGGCATGATCTCCGGGCTGATCATCGGGTTCGCCGTCGGAATGGGCGGGGTGGGGGTTGCGGTCCTGGGGGCCGTCGCCGACCGCTGGGGCCTGAGGACGGCGATGGACCTGACCGCGCTGATCCCGACCGCGGCGCTGGCCATCGCGCTTGTGCTGCCGTCCGACCCCCGGGCCTGGGATCCCCCCGATCCGCTCATCGAGCAGGAACCTCAGGCGGCAGGAGAAACGTTGGATCATAGATAACGCGAGGCGGGGGAGTCGTGACATGAGACCAGTGGGCGATCCACGGCATCGGCTTGGACGCAGGCAGCTCCTTCGGATGCTCCTGCGCGGGGGGGAGCGAATCGGCCTCACCGCCGCCTTCCTCTACGGAGGGCAGGCGCTCGGAGGGGGCATCGGGATGTTGCCCGGGCCGGCGCAGGCGGCGACCGCTCAACCGGCGACCCCGCCGAGACCGGGCGACCCCCCCGACAAGGAGGCCGCCTCGGGCGTCACGGTCAAACCGGATGACCCCGCCATCACCGCCGGCATGGTGCAGTATCCGGGCGTCACCGGCACGCTGCTGGGGTACCTATCCGGCCCTCGGGCCGAGGACGTCTATCCGGGCCTTCTGGTGATCCACGACAGCCAGGGGCTGACCGAGCACTTCAAGGACATCACCCGCCGACTCGCCAAAGCCGGGTACGTGGCACTGGCCCCGGACATGACCTCGCGAAGCGGGGGGGTGGAGAAGCTCGGCGATCCCGCGAAGATTACCGCAGCCCTTCAGGCCATGGGGCCGCCACAGATCCTCCAGGACCTCAACTCCGCCGTGCGGTACCTGGAGACGCGGCCGTCGGTGGCGAAGTCCCGGGTCGGCGCGATGGGCGTGGGGATCGGGGGCAATCTCATCTGGCTGCTCCTGACCTCAAACCCGGACGTGCGATCCGCGGTCGCCATCTCGGGTGCCGTCCCCTCGCCCCGCGTGGTGTCGACGCTGAGCGCGGGGGTGCTGGAAATCTACGGCGAGGACGAGCGGCGCGACGAAGAGGGCATCACGCAGTTCGACACCGCAATGAAGAAGGCCGGGCTGCCGTTCATCGTCAAGCTGGAGCCGAAGGCCGGCGCCAACTTCTTCGACGACACGAACCTCCGCTACGTGCCGGCCGCGGCGAAGGACGCGTGGGGAATGACCCTCGACTGGTTCTCCAAGCATCTGGCCGGATGAGCCGTGCGATGATCGAACAGACAACCCGCCTGGGCAACGCCGCCCGGCACGCCCCACGGTCACGCGGCCGCGCAGGGATCGGCGCGGGTCGCCGCCGGTGAGGATCGCGGAGGTCAGAGTCTACACCATGGGCTCGGCGTGGCGGAATTTCGTATTCGCCCGGATACGCACCGACGACGGCCTCGAAGGGATCGGGGAGGCGCGGCCGGTCAACCGCGAGGAGCCCGTCGCCGCGTACCTCGAGGCGATCGCGCACCGGTACGTCCTGGGGAGCGATCCGTTCAACATCGAGGCCCTGGTGGCGCGGATCACTCGGGACGACTTCGAACTCCCCGGCGCGACCGAGATGACGGCCATCGCGATCGTGGAAATGGCCTGCTGGGACATCGTCGGCAAAGCCCTCGACCAACCCGTCTACCGGCTTCTGGGCGGGGCGTGCCGCCCCCGGATCAAGGCCTATGCCAACGGGTGGTATACCGGGGAACGCACCCCGGAGGCGTTCGCGCAGGCGGCCCGCAAGGTGGTGGCGAGGGGGTACCGCGCCCTCAAATTTGACCCCTTCGGCGCCGGCGTCGCCGAACTCGAACGCGCCGAGCACGCGCGGAGCGTCGAGATGGTGGAGGCCGTTCGGGATGCGGTCGGGCCCGACGTGGAGATCCTTATCGAGATGCACGGGCGATTCACCGCCGCCCAGGCGATCGGCCTCGCCCGCGACCTGGAGCGGGTTGCGCCGAGCTGGATCGAGGAGCCGGTCCCGCCCGACCAACTCGGGGCGCTCGTCCAGGTGGCACGCAGCACCAGGATCCCGGTCGCCACGGGCGAACGGCTGCATCTCCGGACGCAGTTCCGGGATCTGTTCGCGTCGGGGGCGGCGCAGATCTGTCAGGCCGACATCACCCACTGCGGGGGGCTGCTCGAGACGAAGAAAATCGCAGCGATGGCGGAGACGCACGGGCTGTTGGTGGCCCCCCACAACGTCAGCGCCTCCGTGGGAACCGCGGCGGCGCTGCACATCGCGGCCTCAACCCCCAACTTCAAGATCCAGGAATACTTCAACGACTTCGCCGAGCCATTTGTCGAGCAGGCGGCGCCGGGGGTCCCCAAGGTGGAGGATGGTTACTTCCCGCTCCCCCAGGGACCCGGGCTCGGTGTGACCTTTAATGAAGACGTCGTGACGGCCCACCCGTACCGGCGCCAGCACTTCAATCTCTTCGCCGAGGACTGGCACCGCCGCCAGGCCAGAACGGTCCCGTGAGGCCGCCGTGACGACCGCCACCGGAACGGCCGAGGTGCTCCAGGCGATCCTTCGCGCGCGGGTCGTCCCCATCATCCGCACCGCGTCTGCGGAGTGGGCCGCGGAGGCCGCGGAGGTGCTGGCCGGCTCCGGCCTCCCGGTGATCGAGGTCACCTTTACGGTCCCGGATGCGCCCGCGGTCATCCGGGGGCTGCGGGCAAAGTTTCCCCAGGTGCTCGTGGGCGCGGGAACGGTCACCCATGGCGAGACGGCCGAGCAGGCGGTCGCTGCGGGGGCGCAGTTCCTGCTGAGCCCGTCCCTCTCTCCGGAAATGGGGGCGGTGGCGCGGCGGCGCGGCGTGCTGGCGGTCCCGGGCGCGTTCACCCCCAGCGAGGTCGTCCAGGCGCTCGACTCCGGCGCCGAGCTGGTCAAGATCTTCCCGGCGGAGACCGGCGGCCCGCGCCACATCCGGGCGATTCTGGCCCCTCTCCCCCAGGCGCGCCTCCTGCCCACCGGAGGGGTGACCCCCGAGAACGTCGGCGAGTGGTTCAAAGCGGGCGCCGCCGCCTTGGGGATCGGCTCGGCGCTGGTGGGTCCCGGGAACGCCCGGGTGGACACCCGCGCCCTCCGCGCCCGGATCGAGATCCTTCGCCGGTCGCTCGCCGCCCTCTGAGTCCGCCCTTCGGAGACGCGGCCATGGCCACGGTCGTCGGCATCGGAGAAACGTTGATCCGGCTCACTCCCAGGGGGAACGACACCCTGGAGGGAGCCGCGTCGCTTGCCGTCCACGTCGGCGGCGCGGAGGCCAACGTGTGTGCCGGCCTCGCCCACCTGGGTGTCTCCACCGCGTGGATCTCTCAGCTGCCGGCGAACCCTCTGGGGCGGCGGGTCGCGACCGCCATCCGCGGGTTTGGGGTCGACGTCAGCGGGGTGTTGTGGGCGCTCGAAGGCCGCGTCGGGTTGATGCTGGTGCAGCCCGGGGCCGCCCCTCGGGCAGGGGAAGTCCACTACTACCGCCATGACTCCGCGTTCGCCTCGATCGATCCGGACGCGGTGGCGTGGGCGCTGCTCGACGGAGCGCGGATGGTTCACCTCACGGGGATCACCCCGGCGCTCGGCCCGAACGCCGCCCGCCTCGTCGAGCGGGCGCTCGCCGAGGCCAGGAGCCGCCACATCGGGGTCTCCTTCGACGCCAACTACCGGGCGACGCTCTGGGACCCTGCGGCCGCGTGCCGCCGGCTGGAACCGCTTCTGCACGGTCTCGACATCGTGCTCCTGAGCCACCGAGACGCCGGCACGGTCTTCGGCGAGCGGGGGGGCCCCGACGCGGCGGTGCGCAGGCTGCGGGCGCGCTTCGGGTGCCGAGCGTTGGTGCTCACGCTCGCGGGCGACGGCGCCCTGGCCGAGGACGACACGGGCACGTACCGGCAACCCGCCTACCCCACAGAAATCGTCGATCGGATCGGACGGGGCGATGCGTTCGCCGCGGGGTTCCTCTACGGCTACCTGGCGACCGGATGCGCCGAGGGGCTGCGGTACGGCGCGGCGATGGCCGCCCTCAAGCAGACCTATCCCGGCGATGTGTGCCTGGCCACGCTCGACGAAGTCGACGCGGTCCTGCGCGGCGAGTCCGGGACATTCAGACGATAATTTGGGCTTACTGCGCGAAGCGAAAGTTGCTGTAGAAGATTTCCAGGTTGGCGTCGAACCGAGGAGCGTAGAGGTATTGGTAGGTCAGCACCCACGCGCCGTTGACGCGCCCGTACCGTTGTTCGGAATCGACGCTGCCCCAGGTGAAGATCACGGTCCCCTCGGACACCAGCCCCCGGTCGTAGTCAACCCAGCCGTTCAACCCCGTCGGGTTGTTCTTCGGGTTTCGCGCCCGCCCTTGCAGCAGGAAGAAATGGTCGGTGCCGACCAGTTTCTCCCCCAGGACCTGGAAGGTGAATCGCGAGAAAAAGTTCTGCAGCGGCTCGCTGGCTTCGAAGAGACGGCCGAGCACATACCTGTCAACGGCCCAGCACACCAGCCCCGCGGTGTGCCGACCGATCTTGACCGTCTGGCGGCCGCCGACGAGCTCCATGGTTCCGCTGAACTCGCAGTCCGGAGGATCGCTGAGGGGCTTCTTGATCCGCAGTTTGAAGAGCACGTCCGCCGACGCGAGATCTGGGGTATCCGCGTTCGCCCTCAGCACCCGGAGGAGAATCTCCTGGGCGGACGGCGTCCCGGTCGCGGAAATCGGGATCAATGACAACCCGAGCCCGATCGCCGCGGCGGCAAGCACACGGCCCAACCGTTCCACGCTCATCTCCCGCCCCTGAATTGTCGAACCCGCCCCTCACAAGAAGTATTCCCCAGAATTCCGCCGGAAGATGCGCTCCACCCTTCTGGGGCGTTGCCGCCGCCCGGAACAGGAGGGATGCACGAGACGCGTCGAATAGGCCAGAGGACCCGGGCAGGGAGTACCAGGCCCTGTGCCGGGCTACGAATCTGTGCGTCGCCCAACACGCCAGCCTATCCGAGGAGGCGGGATGATCCGAACGACCGGCGCCGCGATGCGGGCCTACCGGACGCTCGCCGTGGCGACCGCGGTCGCTGCGTACTTGCTGATCCTGCTCGGGGGGCTGGTTCGGATCTCAGGATCCGGGCTGGCGTGTCCGGATTGGCCGACGTGTCACGGACGCCTCATCCCGCCGCTGCAGGGACCGGTACTCATCGAGTATTCGCACCGGTTGGTGGCGGCGCTGGTCAGCGTGCTCGTCGTGGCGACGGTGCTCGCGGCATATCGGGTTCGCCGGGCCGTCCCCGGGGCCGCCTCCACGGCCCTGTGGATGCTGGCCATCGTCGTCGTCCAAATCATCCTTGGTGCGCTGACCGTCAAGCTGGCCCTCACCCCCGCGCTCGTCGTGATGCACCTCGGCGTGGCGACGCTCTTCCTGGCCGGCCTGGTGATCCAGGCGGCGGGAGCCGTGCGGGGGACGGCCGGTGCCCCTCCCCCGCCGGGCTCGTTCCACCGTCTTGTCCAGGCCGCGGTGGCGGCGACGTATGTGATGATCCTGATCGGCGGGTATGTCGCCGCGAGCGGCGCCGGGCTCGCGTGCCCCGACCTACCGCTGTGCCGCGGGCCGGTCCTCCTGCCCGCCGACCCGGGAACCCACATCCACATGCTGCACCGCGCATGGGCCCTGCTCGTGCTGGGGCTCGTCCTGGCCACCGCCGCGTCGGCCTCGCGGGTGGGCGGACGCGCGATCGCGGCCGCGGCGCACCTCGCCGCGGCGCTCGTGGTGATCCAAGTTGGCCTGGGCATCCTGAACATCGTCACGGGGCTCACCCCGGTCGTCCGCGGCGCGCACCTCGGGACGGCGGCGCTCCTGTTCGGCACGCTCGTGGTCCTGAGCACGCTGGGGAAGCCGTCCCCGGCCCCGGCACCAAGCGGCGCCCTCGACCGACCCGGGCGCAAAGCGATGCCCACGATCGCCGGGGGATCTATCGATGAATCGACCGGCGCGATCGGTTGGGAGACCACAGCGCCGGCGGGGACGCTGCGGGTAATCCGGGACTACGCGGCGCTGATGAAGCCGCGGATCATCATGCTGCTGCTCATCACTACGGCGACGTCGATGGTGGTGGCCGCACCGCACCACGTCGGGCTCGGCGTCGTGCTGCTCACGCTGTTCGGCGGGACGCTCGCGGCCGGGTCCGCCAATGCCTTCAACATGTACGTCGATCGCGACATCGATGCGCTGATGCAGCGAACGTGCCTGCGCCCCGTTCCCGCGGGGCGGCTGCGCCCACCGCAGGCGCTGGGATTTGGAGTCGCCACCGGACTCCTCTCCATCGTCGTGATGGCCTGGGGAGTCAATCCGCTGAGCGCCGTCCTGTCAACGATGGGGATCCTTTTCTATGTCGGCGTTTACACGCTTTGGCTCAAACGAACGACCCCGCAGAACATCGTCATCGGCGGCGCCGCGGGCGCCGTCCCTCCTCTGGTCGGCTGGGCGGCCGCCACCGGGCACGTGGGACTGCCGGCGGTGGTCCTGTTTGCCATCGTGTTCCTCTGGACACCGCCGCACTTCTGGGCGCTGGCGCTGGGAAAAACGGATGACTACCGGGCGGCAGGCGTTCCGATGCTGCCGGTGGTGCGTGGCGAAGGAGTGACCCGCAGGCAGATTCTCCTCTACTCGATCGTCCTGTCGGCGGCGACCCTGCTCCTGTATTATCCCCTGCACGCGCTGGGCGGTCTCTACCTCACCGCGGCGCTCGGGCTCAACGCGGTCTTCGTCGCTCTGGCGGTTCTCGTCGCGCTCGGCCGGGTGCCCCGCGCCGCGCCCGCGCTGTTCGGCTACTCGATCGTGTATCTCGCGCTGCTGTTCGGCGCCATGGTCGTCGATCGCTTGATGCTCGGCTGATTGACCTCGCGAGAGGATTTCACCGATCCGGCGAACGGTCCCACCGGCACCGTCGCGTGCGTCGGGGGCGGCTTCACGATCTGGCGAGCGCGAAGGCCTTCCTGAGCACGGCCTTGACGGTCAGCGTCTCCGAGGTCCGGCGGTTGCCCAACACGATGTCGATCAGCAACGTCTTGAGATCGTCGCGGCGCGCGGCGAGGCGCACCAGCCGGTTCAGCAGCAGAGGGTGCAGCGCAGCGTCGCGCAGGCGCCCGCAGAACACAAACAAACGCTCGAACCGCGCGCGTAGAATCCGCTCGTACTCCTCGAGACCCCCGGGCGACACTCCGCCGGCGCCCAGCATCCTCCCGATCTGCTCCGCCGCGATCTGGGCCGACTCGAGGGCGTAATCGATGCCCTCGCCCGTCAGCGGATTGACGAGCCCCGCCGCCTCGCCCACCAACAGGACGCCGTCGCCAAACACGGGCGATCGGGGAAAGTCGACCCGGAGGGGATATCCGCGAGTTGGGCCCGCCTGGCGGGCGCCGCCGAGCAGGGAGGCCATCAGCCGACTCCGCACAAAGCGGTCGAACGCCGCCCGCGGATTGGGCGGAAGGCGCGAAAATCTTCGGGACGACGGGAAAAATCCCGCCCCGAGGTTGACCGTGGTGGGCGACACCGGGAACACCCACCCGTACCCGGGGAGAGGCACACCATCAAACCGGATGTGGACGCGGTCGGCCAGGCCGGTGACCCCCTCGAAGTAGGCGCGGGCGGCCAGCATCATCGGCGGCGGCCGCCTGAGGATCCCCAGCCGCATCAGCAGCGGGGCCGAGGCGCCCGTCGCGATCACCGCGCAGCGGGCGCTGAAGCGGACCCGTCGCGTGCCCTGCTCGCCGAGAACGATCACCCCGTGAGCTGTCCGCTCGACTCCGGTGACGAGCACGCCCCCCTCAAACCGTGCCCCGCTTCGGCGCGCGCGCTCCCGAATCGCATCGTCGAGGATCACCCGGGGGACCACCAGCATTGGACCCGGCACGCCCGGGAGCGGCGGGATCGTGGCTCCGGTTGAGGATCCGTCGGGGGAGACGATCTCCACCCCGGTGATGCGTTTCCCCGCCCGAAGCAGGTCGGGGAGGAGGTCCATATCGTGCAACACCCCCATCGCCCGAGGCGTGAGGCCGTCCCCGCAGGTCTTGTCGCGCGGGAAACCGGACCGGTCGACGAAGAGGACATCCAGCCCCAGCTTCGCCAAATAGTGCGCCGTCGCCGACCCGCCCGGGCCGGCCCCCACCACCACGACGTCCCGTCCACGGCTCATCGACGGCGGTGTTTCGCCGCAGACGCGCGGCGACCCTATCGGCGCGAGGTCGAGAGCGGCACGCATGCACCGGAGGGGGTCGACAAAACCGCGTCAGCCGTCCGGCGGAAGTGCCCGGACGGCTGACGCAACCTGTTGCCTAACGCTCGCGATTATCTTCGCGAGAGACGGCGTAGACCGACTGGGGGGCGGCGACGCCCGCAACCACGGCCGACCCGGAGTCGATGGGATTCACGACCACCTCGCTCTGCCGGAACTGGATCGGTGTGTGGTCCGTGTTTTCATCCGCCAGCGCCGCGGAAGCGGTCAACGCCAAGCTTGCGCCCAACACTGCCACTGCTAACACATGCCGCATCGTCTTCCCTCCTTCTTGCGATTTTTGGGTGGAGCCAAAATCGTACTGCTCTGTCCCAGCTGTTATGAACTCTTCTGGGGGAGCGCGCATTCCCGCAAAGCCACATCGTCACGAAGTTGTTACACCGAAGCACATTCCGCGGGAATCACATCGGACCAAAAAAGATACTGAGGCTCGGATATCCTCAACAGACTTGCGCCCCTCAGCGCAGAACGACCAACGTCCCTCCGCGTGCAAAAATCCGGTGATGCCCCCCAACCAGCCGCGCTCAATGCCGCCGGCGGTCGGTCCATCGAGATCCTGTCCTGGCCCTCACCCTCGTCGGACAGGTTGCGCTCGCTCCCGGCCCCGTCGGGAACCCCACACCTCTTGCGCTTGCGTCGGGCTCGGCGAATTTGACGTCGCGCAGGGAAACTGGTATACTTTCTATTGTCGTCATATATGCGTTCTGAGAGGGATGCCGCGACGGCGTCCCTCCTTGTGTGTCGCAGGCCTTCTTCATGGGGAGCAGGTTCCGGCGAGACACGCGCAGATGCCGGCACCGAATCCCGCGGCCATTGCCGCACCCGGCGAACAGCCGGAGCATGAAGGAGGCGATTGGTATTCTTACAGCCCCTGTAGAGGCAACACCTAAGCTAGCCCCCGCGACGTTTGGGGGAATCTCGCTCCGCCCGGAGATCCTGCGCGCCATTCACCGGTTGGGCTGGGACGAGCCAACCCCGATCCAGCGGCAGAGCATTCCGATCATGGGCAGCGGAAAGGACATGATCGGACAGGCGGAAACCGGATCGGGAAAGACCGGCGCGTACGGCATCCCGATCATCGAGCGGCTCGACCCCGGCTCCAGAACCCTTCAAGCGCTGATCCTCGTCCCCACCCGTGAACTTGCGGTTCAAGTTGCGGAAGACCTCCAGGTCCTGGCACGCGAGCGGCAGCTCCGCGTGGTCGCGTTGTTCGGCGGGCACTCCATCGTCCGGCAAATAGACGCGCTCCGCCGGCACCCCCACATTGCGGTGGCGACCCCCGGGCGCCTGCTGGATCACCTCCAGCGAGGGACGGTTCGACTGGGATCGGTCACCGTGGCTGTGCTCGACGAGGCTGACCGAATGCTGGACATGGGCTTCCTCCCGGATGTATCGAAGATCCTCTCGCAGACCCCGGCATCCCGCCAGACGGCACTGTTCTCCGCCACCATCCCGCCGGAGATTCGCACGATCGCCGAACAGCGCATGCGCACCCCCACCTGGGTGCGGCTTGCGGCGGCGCTTCCGACCGTGGACTCGATCGAACAATTTTATCTGGAGGTCGCGGAGCAGGATAAGGTCAAAGCCCTGCGGCGCCTTCTGCGGAACGACGATATATCCTCGGGGTTGGTCTTCCGCCGGACCCGGTTCCGGGTCGACCGGCTGGCTCGGACGCTCGGGCAGGATGGATCGATCGGCGTGATCCACGGGGGGCTCCGGGAGGGAGCTCGCCTTCAAGCGCTCCGGGCGTTCGCCGAGAAGCGGACGCGGTTGTTGATCGCTACGAACGTCGCCTCCCGCGGCTTGGATCTGTCGGCGATCTCCCACGTGATCAACTTCGACATCCCGGAAGATGTCGAAACGTACATCCACCGGGTTGGGCGCACCGCTCGCGCCGGGCGCGCCGGGACGGCGATCACCTTCGTGAGCCAGTACGACATCGAGATGTTCGATCAACTGCGCAAAAGGTTCGGGGAAACGCTCAAGCGGCATCCGTTGAACGTCTACGCCTGACGCCCCGGCGGGCGCCGGGAGCCTCTCGCTGCTCGATCAGGTCGCGCTGCATCGGGTCCGGCGGTGCTGGCCGGGAACGGACCCCGCACCCCGACTGGCGGTGCGCGACTGCGGTCTCGTGTGTACTATGCCGCCGATCGCCTCGGGCGTCACCTGGAGATTGACAGGACCTCGACTCAAGCGAGAGACGGCTCAAGTGGTTTACTTATCATGAGGGGAAATCTCTCGGCGCTGGAGTCCGGACCGCACCTATCACGACACGGCGGGCTTTGACTGCCTCACCTCTAGCCACGCCTTGACCGCCTGAAGGCTTAAGCCCTGCTCTTTCACGAGCCGGTGTATCTCCCGGACCAACTGCACATCCCGGCTGGAGTAGAACCGGTGCCCTCCCTTCGTCCTCGCGGGGCGCAGTAGGTCGTACTCATCTTCCCAACTGCGAATTCGCCCCGCCGGGATGCCGGTGAGAGCCGAGACAGTGCGTATCCGGTAGATTGGCACATCGTCTGCTGGGTGCATGCAACAGCCCTCGCTGCGGACTTGACTTCGCCCTCCAGTGAGACCCTCATCAAAGATTGATGCCCAGCACGAGGGATGCTTAGTCACCATTAGGCCACCGGGGGAGCCGCCAGGACTGGATCTCGACCAGACGGTTTGACGAAGCCGATCAGAACGAGAAAGGGCGCCCGGCGTTCCTTCGTCGCATCCAGAGGAACACTGGGTCCAAATCTCTGAGGAAATCTAGGATCCCTTGCGGATTTCGGAGGCCCGAACGAGATTCCATTGTCGAGGAACAATCCCGCCCGCTTCCTAATTTCTATCGGCGCACCGTCACGGCATCAGGCTCGGAACGTCATAGAGGCGTTTCACGTTCTCGGTCGTGATGAGCCTGACCACCTCAGGCGGAAGCGCATCAACGAGGCGGCGTGCCGCGGCGATGCGCCGCGGGGCTTCATCGAAAAACTGATCGCTCCCGATGACAAACCGATCGGGGAAGTCCTGCAGCAATGCCGCCCAGCCCGGCTTGAGGTCCCCGCTCGGCGCAAACGGCGACGTGTCCGGCGCGCCGCCCTTATCAACTTTCAGGCTCATGTAGAGATTGGGATGTCGGCTCAGTAGTGAACGCATGAGGGGCACGGTCCGGTAGCCGGACAGGTCCCAGCCGGCGTGCAGCCAGATTACACGCGTCTTGGGTTGTGCTCCAGCAGTCGCTCCAGGGCCGAAATGTTTCGTGGACGGCCGGCGGGTTCGGCGGTCCCATCAACGCGGGATTGGGGAAGGGCAGGTCACGTGGTACCGCCTCCATGTGGAGCTCGATCGGCACGTCGGCGCGCGCCGCGATGTCGGCCAGCGCGAGGAACAGCGGGTGATCGGCAGGCGCGCTTTCATAGGGATGCGACCCGATGCGGGACGAGAAGTGCTCCGCGGCCAGTTCGCCGAATCCCGCGGCTCCGCCCCGGAGGATCGCCTCTGCGGCTTGCTCAAAACGGCGAAGCACATCGGGGGTAACCTGGTCCGACGGTGTTTATTGAATGATCGGATTGAGAGAATCTCCTCCCGCGGTGAAGGCGAAGCGCGTCGGCCGCGGCAGCCCCAAGGCTCTTGCCGCGACGCAAGTTTCTCACGATGTGGGTGTGGGCGTCCACGAACGGCGCTGCGCTCGCCGCCTGGGCGATCCCGACGGTCGGGACGGGAAGGCAGGGCGCCAAGCACAACAGAACAATGGGCAGCAGGAGGATCCGCGCCTGGGTCACGCCAATGACGTTCTCGGTTCCCCCCAGGGTCCTCTGGGAAACTGAGGTGATGCGAGGGGGCGATGAGAAGATGGGCGGCAGACGGGCCACGTTCGCGATTACTCTAGTCGTGCTGGTCGCGATCCCCGCGTCCGCATTAGAGACGCATCCGGGCTCCTGTATTGCGATTTACAATCAAACGAGATCCACCATCCAGGTGCGCGTGATCAAACCGGAGGGCTATTCGGACGTGGTCTGGAAGATCGCGCCTAGTAATTCTTCCTCGCTGGGCGTGACCCTGAAGACATTGGGTGGACCCATCGCATCACCCAACGGCGATTGGGATATCAGCGCGGATCCGCCTGGTAAAGAAGGTTGGCACTATGTTCCAACGAAAGCGGATTCGTGCATCGGCACATGGTATGTCTCCGTAGGCGCCCCTGCAAGATAAGGCATCGCGGTTCAGAATGAATTCTTACCATGACGCGCTTTTTCCCTCATGCAGCGCGCCCCTGGTATGGTACGCTCGGCCTATAATGAAGGGCACGGATCCGGGGTCTTCGGGTTGACGGGGATCCAGCCGTTCTCGGTCATGCCGCTCGCCGCAACCACGCCGGGAGCGCGGTGCTTCGGAATCCCGCAGAATAGATCGTAGGGCATCTCACTCGCATCGTCAAGAACGGCGACGCGCCGCGCCGAGTCGAGCGCGCGCACGAGACGCTTGGGACGAAGGCGATACCGCGCTCGGCGAACGCGGTGGGCAACGCCTGCGAGGTTGCGGGCGACCGGGGGATCGGGACGCCGAGCGGCATGACGAGGCTGATCTCGCCGGCATCGCGCACGCTGCGCGTGGTGAGGTAGTGATCCAGCAACAACGCGGCTTCGCTCGACGCCGGCGGGCACTTGAACGGCACCGAGGCGACACCGACAATCGCGTGGCCCCTCGAGAAGGTCGGAAGGACCTCGCGCAGGCGAGCGGCACCGGCGACAGAGTAGAACTCGTTCCCGCTTTCGGCGAGCCCCGGTGTGGCATTCAGATCGTAATCAGCGCCGCGCTTCGGGGTCGATCACGATGATCGTTTCCCGACGGAAGCGCACGCCAGGCTTCACGATGTGACGGTACGTGAGGCGCGCGGTGTCGAGTCTTTGACGACCGAACATCACGTCGAGTTTCGAATAGCCGAACACAAAGGAGTCGTTCTTGTCGATCAGGGTAAGGTCGAGGTGATCGCCGAGCGCCTCGGACAGCATCGTGCTGAGCTCGAGTCCGCCGAACCCTGCGCCGAGAACGCCCACACGCAGATTCATGGCCTACGGCTCAAACCGCGAGGTGCGGCGCAATCCAGATGGGCGTGTTGCATGATGCGCCTTGCCTGCACCTGAAATCCATTCAGACTCCGCCCATACCCATCATCGCGGCTGCGGCACGATCCGGATGTAGGGCCGCGGTGCCTTCCAGCCGCCCGGGTACGTCTTCTTGGCTTCCTCGTCGGATACCGACCCAGCGATGATCACGTCGTCGCCGCGCTTCCAGTTTACCGGCGTCGAGACCTTGTGCTTCGCCGTCAGCTGCAGCGAGTCGATGACACGCAACACCTCGTCGAAGTTGCGCCCCGTCGTCATGGGGTACGCGATGGTGAGCTTGATCTTCTTGTCGGGACCGATGACGAAGATGGTGCGGACGGTCTGGTTGTCCGCCGGCGTACGCCCCTTTGCGGTGCCGGTCGTGGCGGCCGGCAGCATCCCGTACAGCTTGGCGACCTTGAGCTCCGTGTCGCCGATCATCGGGTAGTTGGGCGCCGCCCCCTGCGTCTCTTTGATGTCGTTCGCCCACCGGGCGTGATCGTCGACTGGGTCGACGCTGAGCCCGATGATCTTGGTGTTGCGCCGGTCGAACTCGGGCTTGAGCTTGGCCATGTAACCGAGCTCGGTCGTGCAGACCGGCGTGAAGTCCTTCGGGTGCGAGAACAACACCGCCCATGAGTCGCCAATCCACTCGTGGAAACGGATTTGGCCTTCGGTCGTATCCGCCACAAAATCCGGTGCCACGTCACCCAGTTGAAGCGCCATCGCACACCTCCCTTGTGCCATTTGTCGGACCCTGGCCGTCGCTTGCCGTTGCGCAATTGAATCTGTACGTCGTGGTTTCCTCCTTGGTAGCCTGGCCATGCTCGACGACACCACCGGCCGATGCCACGGGGTATCCTAATTGCCGCGGGCAGGCCGAGTGACATCCTCCGGCGCTCCCCTAACCACGTCGTGAAGTCGACGACAGGATCGGGAAAACCGAAGATTTGCGTCCCAGCACTGCGCCCCTCCTGTCAAGGTACGCGGGGAGTAAAACTCGCGCGGTCGACTGTAAGTGATTCATCCACTCCCCGCTCGGCCAGACAGAGCAGTGGGTCGCGGACGTGGAGGGCCGGAAGTAGATCCCGAGCGACGATGAGCGGGATGCTGTCCTGAAAGCGACTGGTATCAGGTTGATTGACTGGCGTGTATCGTACCTGCACATGGAGTGGGCGAGGGCAGAGCCGCCTAAGCGATAGAGGGCGCGATCGCAGTTGGACTAGAGCACACGCCCCTATGCTAGACCTTCGCTGAGACCGATCTACGTGGGTGGGGGAGACGTCTTTTTGGAGAGCCGACGTCAGATCCCGGATGAGAGTTTGACTGTTGGGGACGAACCCCGCGTTCTTCGAGAAAACGCGGATTTGGTCGCTCCTCCGGTACCCGGAAGTCCAACCGATAGAAGTCTGCCTGTGCAGCCTCAACCCACTGTTGCCGCCGGTCCAGGGCCACGGAAGCAGCATATTGGTCCAGAAGCAACAGGATGGGGGAGTAATCGACGTACGAAAGTTTGTTGGGCACGACCGCTCCTCGTCTGGGGGCCTCTCTGCGAGCAGCAAGCGGAAGGACCTTCGCGGAACGTCTTGATTGGCTCCTCGGGTAGGACTCGAACCTACAACCCTCCGGTTAACAGCCGGATGCTCTACCATTGAGCTACCGAGGAACGCCTTTTCTGATTCTACGGATGGCTCTCACCCCTGTCAAGCGATCCTTGACAATCCCGACACCCCGTGCGGATAATGAATCCGTTTCGGAAGGAGGTCTCCATGCCCCCAGTTGGTCGTCGCGGCCTAATGGTGCTCTTTCTGGCCATTTTCATCGTCATGATGGGCTTTGGAATCGTCCTTCCGGTTCTGCAGTTTTACGCCCGGGAGGTGGGGGCGACCCCGTTACAGATCGGCCTCCTCGCCACCTCGTATGCCTTTATGCAGTTTCTCTTCGCCCCGGCATGGGGTGCCCTGAGCGACCGGGTCGGCCGCAAGCCGATCTTCTCCCTGGGACTCGTTGGCTACGCGGTCTCGTTCATCATCTTCGGCCTCTCCCACCAGGTCTGGGAGTTGTTTCTTGCCCGGATCCTGGGGGGAATTCTCAGCGCCGCTACCCTGCCCACAGCCATGGCCTACATCGGTGACACGACCCCGGAGGAGCGCCGCGGCGGGAGCATGGGGATGATGGGCGCGGCGATGGGACTTGGGTTTACGATCGGCCCGGGAATCGGGGGTCTTCTCGGCCACCACAACCTTGCCCTCCCCTTCTTCGTCGGCGCGGGCCTCGCGTTGCTCACTCTGGCGCTCAGTTGGGGCGCGCTGCCTGAGCCGGTACGGCGCGACACCCCCGCCGACCGCCCGTCCCGGATGGGAGCGATTCGGCTCGCGTTGAGCGGGCCGTTGGCGCTCTTCTACCTCATCACCTTCGCGGGGGCATTCGCCCTGGCCGGACTCGAGGCCACCTATGCGCTATTTGCCCAGGACCGCCTGCACCTCACCGCGGCGAGCGGGGCCGGCGCGATCGGCATCGTGTTCGTGGTCGTCGGGCTGGTGCAGGCGGTAATCCTCGGCGGCTTGATCGGGCGCCTCATCGATCGGTGGGGCGAGAACCGACTGGTCCGAGGAGGACTACTCCTCGCCGCGGTTGGGTACCTCCTCATCATGAGCACCCACAACCTGGTGACGCTCGCGCTGTACGCGGCGATCGCCGGGGCCGGCCATTCGCTGATGCGCCCCTCGATTGCCGCGCTGATCTCGAAGCGGACGCGGGCCGGACAGGGGCTCTCCGTGGGCATCATGGACTCGTTCGACAGCCTCGGACGGATCATCGGCCCGGCGTGGGGCGGGGCCGTCTACCACGTCGGCGCGCATACGCTCCCGTACCTGAGCGCCGCGCTGGTCTTGTTGGTGACCGCTGGGGTGTCGTTCCTGGCGGCCGGGCGCGGACTCCCCGTTCAGGCGCACTGAGCCGGATGCCGACCTCCTTCAATCACGTAAACGTTGAGTTCCTGCTCTTCATGGAGCGGGTGGCCATCTCGTTGGGAATCGGGATGATGATCGGGCTTGAGCGCGAGTGGGCCCACAAGGATATCGGGGTCCGCACCTTCTCCATCGTGTCCTTGGCCTTCACGCTGGCGTGGGGGGTCTCACCGACGGCGAGCTACATCTTGATGATCGGGATCTTTCCCCTGATCACGCTGGTGAACTGGCGCAGCTTCGTCCGGGATCGCTCGCTCGAAATGACCACCTCGGTGGCCCTGCTTGCCACGGGGATCCTCGGGATCCTCGTCGGCGAGGGCCAGCTGCTGGTGGCGACGGCGTGCGGCGTGGTCATGACGGCGCTGCTGGCGTGGAAGTCCGAGGTGGTCAGGTTCGCCGGAAAGGTAACCATCGACGAGATTCGGGGCGCCATCATCCTCGGATTGATGGCGGTGGTCGTGTATCAACTGCTCCCGGCCGGCCCGATCGACCCCTGGCGCCTGATCGACCTGCGGGCGGCCTGGACCGTCGTGCTGGTGATCTCAGCGATCGCCTTCGCCAACTACATCCTGCTGCGGATTTACGGCACGCGTGGGATCCGGTGGACGGGGCTCCTCGGAGGCCTCGTCAACAGCACCGCCACCGTGGCCGAGCTGGCCAGCCGGGCACGGACCGACCCGGCGCGGCTGTCGCCCTTCGCCCTCATGGGGATGCTCACCGCGAACAGCGCGATGCTCATCCGCAATGGCCTGATCCTCGGCATCTTCGCCAGCCAGGCCCTGGCCTACGGATGGATCTCCGTGGTGCTGATGCTGCTGACGAGCCTGGCGGCCAGCAGCCACATCAACCTCAAAGATGCTGAGACCGCGCCGCTTCATATCAAATCGCCGATCTCGATCCGCTACGCGCTGACGTTCGGCGCACTGTTTGTGATAATCACGCTGGCCGGCGAACTGGCGAACCGGGCCTTCCCCCAGACCGGCTTCCTGATCGTCTCCGTGCTGGGGGGCCTGGTGAGCAGCGCGTCGACGTCCGCGGCCGCCGGCATTCTGGCAGCCAAGGGGACGCTCCCGCCGGAGCTGGCGGGGTACGGCGTAGTGCTCACGTCCATGGCGAGCTTGGCGTTTCACATTCCAATGGCCCAGATAGCCGGCCGCGACCGCTCGATCACCCGCCGGCTGGCCCGGCTCTCGGTGCTGATCCTCGCGGCGGGGCTGGTTGGGCTCGCGGCCCAGGTGCTCCTCCTGCCACATCACGTCTAAGGCGACGGCTCGTTCGTCCGAGAGATATCACCGCCCGTTGACGATGCTCACAGGGGTGACGCGGTGACGCAGAGGGAACTGGTCGGCCGGACCGTCACGGTTCTCGCGTTGATCATCGTCGCCTGGTTCCTCGTCTGGGTCATCAGCCAAATCACCGAGGTCCTCGTCGTCTTGCTCATCTCGGCGATCCTTGCTGCCGGGTTCGGGCCGCTGGTGAGCCTGGTGGAACGCTGGCGAATCCCGGGCGGAGTGCGCCTCTCGCGCGGCGTGGCCATCTTCGTCCTGTACCTGGCGATGTTCGCGGCGATCTTGATGATCCTGGCGATCATCCTCATCCCCGCGGTGAACGAGACGAGCCGGTTCGTCCAGCAACTGCCGCAGTTCACGGCGCGCAGCGAGCGCTGGCTGGCCGACGTTCGGAGCCGCTGGCCGTGGGTACCAGATCTAACCGGCGAGATCAACCGCCTCCCCTCGCACGTTGCCGGCCTGACGAAGTTCGGCCCGGAGGCCGCGGGGGTGGCGTTCCGGCTCCTCGGGGGCTTCGCCGCGGTGATCACGGTGCTAGTCTTCACCTTCTATATGCTGCTGGAAGGCGTGTCAATCAAGCGCGGGTTCCTCGCCCTCTTTCCCCCAAGCGAACGGCCCCGGGTGGATCGGGTGCTTGCCCGCATCGGCAAGAAATTCGGCGGGTGGCTGCGGGCGCAACTCCTGCTGTCGTTCTCGGTCGCCGCCCCGGTCGTGATCGGCCTTTCCCTCCTCAGGATGCCGTACCCGCTGCTCCTCGGCATCGTCGCCGGGATCGGCGAGTTGATCCCGATGGTCGGTCCGACCCTGGGCGCCGTCGTGGCCATTCTGATCGCGCTGTCGCAGCAACCCTGGCAGCTGATCGGCGTGGTCATCTTCTACGTGGTCATCCTCAATGTCGAGCCCCACATCCTCGTTCCGAATATCATGGGGCACGTCGTCGGGCTCTCCCCCATCCTCACCCTCGTCGCCCTGTTGACCGGGATCAAACTGTTGGGAATCCTCGGCGGCCTCCTGGCCGTACCGGTGGCGGCGGCGCTGCAGGTCATCGTCGCCGAAACCGTGATGGAAATCCTTCCCGACGCTGCCCCCGCCCCCGACGACCCGCCCGGCCCGTAAGGACGGGAGGGCCTCCCGCCGGCTGAAGGGATTGCCGCGGACGACTGCTAATTCTCCGTGCACGGGTTTGGGATCCGTCCATGGCGACCGCTGCGGCGATCCTGGAAACCAAGAATCTCACGATGGATTTTCGGGGGTTCCGCGCCCTGGACGGCCTCGATCTGCGGGTCCAGGAAGGGACGATCCACGCCGTCATCGGCCCCAACGGCGCCGGCAAAACCACCCTCTTCAACCTGCTCAGCGGCCTGCTCGTCCCGACCCGAGGCCAGATCCTGTTCGCGGGCCAGGAGATCACCGGGGCCCCTCCGTATCGGATCGCCCGCCTCGGCGTCGCCCGGTCGTTCCAGATCTCGAGCGTCTTCCCGCACCTCACCCTCCTCGACAACGTCCGGCTGGCCCTCCAGGCCGGCACCTCGCTCGGGTACGCGTTCTGGAGGTCTGACCGGATCCTCGACCAGTTTTCCGATGAAGCCAGGGAGATCCTCGGGTCGGTCGGCCTCGCCGAACTCGCGACCCGCCAGGTCCTCGCCCTTTCCTACGGCCAGAAACGGGTCCTGGAAATCGGCTTGACTTTGGCCCTCCGCCCCAAGCTCCTTCTCCTCGACGAGCCCACGGCCGGCCTGAGCCTTGAGGATGTCTCGCGGGTGGTGGATCCGATCCGCCGGATCGCCAAGGACCGCACGGTCGTGCTGGTCGAGCACAACATGGGGGTCGTCGCCGCCGTGTCCCAGCGCATCACGGTCCTGCAGCACGGCCGAGTGCTGGCCGAAGGGACGTACGAGGAGCTGAGGACCAACCGGCACGTGATCGAAGCCTACCTGGGGGGCGCGGCGTAGATGCTCGCCGTGGAAGGCCTCCAGGCCTGGTACGGGGAGAGCCAAGTCCTCCAGGGCGTCGACCTGGAGGTCCGGGACGGCGAGGTCGCCACGCTGGTGGGCCGCAACGGCATGGGGAAGACCACGACGCTTAAGTGTGTGATGGGAATTCATCGGCAGAAGCGCGGCCGGATCATGCTGGACGGGCACGACATCAGTCACCTCCCGCCCCAACAGATCGCACGGTTGGGAATCGGATGGGTGCAGGACGATCGCGGTATCTACAGCACGCTCTCTGTGATGGAGAACCTCCTCCTCCCTCCGATCGTCTCAGCGGCCTCGTGGAGCTTGGACAAGATTTTCTCGGTCTTTCCGCTCCTGAAGGCGCGGGCGGCCTACGCCGGCACAAAGCTCTCCGGGGGCGAGCAACAGATGCTCGCCATCGCACGGGTCCTGCGGATGGGCGCACGGATCCTCCTGCTGGACGAGCCCACCGAGGGATTGGCTCCGCTTTTGGTGGAGCGAGTCGGCGAGGTCCTCAAGGAGATCAAGGCAAACGGCCTGACCATCCTGCTGGTCGAGCAAAACCTCCGCTTCGCGACGACCGTGGCCGATTCGCACCACTTGATCGTCAACGGCAGAACGGTGAGGAACCTCTCCAACCAGGAAGTGGTGCGGCAAGAGCGAGAACTACTCGAATACCTCGGCGTGTGAGCGCCGAGCGCGGCAGTAGGGGGGGCGCGCCCCCAAACGGAGGTGGGAGAATGAAACGGTGGGGAGCGGTGGTCTGCGCACTCGCGATCGGCCTCGGGCTGTCGGGCTGGCAGCCGGCGGCCGGCCAGGGGGCGGTCCAGTTGACGCACGGCAAGATTGTGCTGGCGGTCATCAACGACCAGTCGGGGGTCTACGCGGATATCTCCGGCAAGAACGGCGTCGAGGCGGTCAAGATGGCCACCGAAGACTACGTGAAAAAGTACGGGCAGAACGCGATCGGCGGCGCGATCGAGGTGCTGTCCGCGGACCATCAGAATAAACCCGACGTGGGCGCTTCCAAGGCGGCGGAGTTCTACGACCGCGACAACGCCAACGCGGTGATCGACGTGCCGACCTCCTCGGTCGGCATCGCCATCGCCCACGTCGCGGCGCAGAAGCACCGGCTGTTCTTCGGGATCGGCCCGGCGACGACGGCGCTCTCGAACGAAGACTGCAACAAGTACACCTTCCACTACGGGTACGACACCTACATGCTGGCGAACGGCACCGCGAACCCGGTCACCCAGAAAATCGGGAAGCAGTGGTATATCCTCTACCCCAACTACGCCTTCGGTCAGGATATGAACAAGTCGTTCACCGCCGCGATCCAAAAGGCGGGCGGCAAGGTCATGCTCAGCGATCCCACCCCCTTCCCGAACGAGACGGAGGATTTCTCCACCTTCCTGATCAAGGCACGAACGTTGGCGCCACAGCTCCAGGTGATCGGTGCGATGCAGGCCGGCCAGGATCTCGTCAACCTGGTCAAGCAGTATAACGAGTTCGGGCTCAGCAAGCAGGGGATTCACCTGGCGATCGGCCTGCTCTTCGACTCCGATATCACCTCGCTCACCCCGGCGGCGCTCCAGGGGACCCTGTACACGACTGCGTGGGCCTGGAACATGGATCCGCAGGCGCGAACCTGGGCCGACGAGTTCTTCGCCCGGACGAAGGTCCGTCCGACCTTTGCGATGGCGGGGGATTACTCCGCCACCTGGCAGTACCTGGAAGCGGTTCGGCGGGCCGGTACCGATGACCCGGACAAGGTCGTCGCCAAGCTGGAAGGGTACAAGTTCAACGATTTCTTTGCCCGCCACGCCGAGATCCGCAAGCAGGATCACGTCTTGCTCCACGATGTGTACCTGGCGCAGGTCAGGGCCCCGAGCGAGATCAAGGAACCCGGGGACTACGCAAAGATCGTCCAGACGATTCCAGCGGGTCAAGCGTTCCAGCCGCTGAGCCAGAACCACTGCAACATGGCGCGATGAGCGGTCGCGCGCGCTGAGGGGCGCGGGGGAGGGCGCCAGCACGGCGCCTTCCCCCCACCCCACGAACCGGGGATCCGATGGGAACGGTCCTCGTCCAGGTCTTCAACGGGCTGATCAACGGCGCGTTCTACGCGCTGTTGAGCCTAGGGCTCGCGGTCATTTTCGGCATGCTCCGCGTCGTCAACTTCATGCACGGCGCGCTTTACATGCTCGGGGCATTCGGGGCCTACCTGCTGGGGGTCCAGCTGGGGGTTTCGTTTTGGTGGGCCCTGATTATCTCCCCCATCGCCGTCGCCGCGGTGGGGTACGTGCTCGAGCGCACCCTGCTCCGGCGGCTGTACGACCTCGACCTGCTCTACAACCTGCTGCTCACCTTCGGGCTGACCCTCGCCATCCAGGACGCGATGCGGCTGCGCTTCGGGGTGCAGGGAGTCCCCTACGGCATCCCCGATCAGCTGGGAGGGGTGGTCTTGATCGGCTTCATGTTCTTCCCGATCTACCGCCTGTTCGTCCTGGGGTTCTCGATCGCGATCTGCCTGGGCACGTGGTGGCTGATCGAGCGCACCCGCGTCGGGATGATCATCCGGGCGTCGACGGAGAACCCTATTCTTACTCGGGCGCTCGGGGTCGATGTCGACCGCTGGATCCCGCTGGTCTTCGCCTTCGGGGTGGCGCTGGCCGGGCTAGCCGGTGTGCTGGCCGCCCCGATGCGGAACATCTCCCCCCTGATGGGGGCGGATCTGATCATCACCACGTTTGCGATCGTGGTGATCGGCGGGATGGGCTCGATCCTCGGATCGGTGGTCACGGGGTTCCTGGTGGGGGTCATCTCCGCCCTGGGCGCTGTGTACTACCCGCCGGCTGCCAACTTGCTCGTCTTCGTCCTGATGGCGTTCGTCCTGCTGCTGCGACCCTCCGGCCTGTTCGGCAGCCTGGAGGCCGGGTAAGATGATCCGCAAGATCGGCTGGGCGCTGGTGCTGGCGGTGGGGTTCCTATTGCCGATGCGGGTTTACCCGGTGCTGGCCACCGACATCCTGGCGTGGGCGCTGTTCGCCGCGTCCTTCGACATCCTCACCGGTTATACGGGCCTGCTGTCGTTCGGGCACGCCGCCTACTTCGGCGTGGGGGCGTACACGGCGGGGATCCTCGCACTGCGCGCGGGCATACCCTACCCGCTGAACGCCCTGGCCGGAGCGCTCGCCGGGGGAGCGCTGGGGCTCCCGTTGATGGCGCTGGCGATCCGGCGCCGGGGGATCTATTTCGCGATGATCACGCTGGCGTTCGGCCAGATGGTGTTTTACGTCGTCAACGAGTGGCGCTCGCTGACGGGCGGCGAAAACGGCGTGCAGGGAATCCCGAGGATCGGGATCGGGGGGCTGCCCATCGCGTCGTCCACCGCCTACTACTACGCGGCCCTTCCCCTCGCGGCGCTCGGCCTGCTGCTCTGCTGGCGGATCGTCCGTTCGCCGTTCGGCCGCGTCCTCGTCGCCATCCGCGAAAACGACGTGCGGACGCAGACGCTCGGGTACGCGGTGAGCCGCTTCAAATTGCTGGCCGCGGTGCTCTCCTGCACGCTCTCCGGCTTGGCCGGCGGGATCTGGGTGATCAACCACGGGTTTGTCGCGCTGGACGCCGTGCATTGGTCAACATCGGGTACCGTCGTCGTGATGGTCCTCCTCGGCGGCATGGCGACCCGGCTCGGCCCGCTCGTGGGCGCAGCGCTGGTGCTGCTGCTGCGGGACTTCCTCTCGACCTGGACCGATGCCTGGGGAGTGGTGACCGGTGCCATCTTCATCGTGGTCATCCTCATCTTTCGCCAGGGGATCGTGGGCACGATCGAACGCCTCCTGCAATCCCGGAGCGTGGCGACGCCCGGACCGGCTCCCTCGATCGAGGAGGCCGCCTCCACCCACGGGAGCTAGCGCGGTGCCCCGCAGGCCTTCGGCGGGGGCGCGGCGGCCACCGCTCTCGCCCGGCCCGGCGCCAGGAGCGATCGCCGTCGGGTGAGAATGGATCGAGGGTCCGCATTTCGCACCAGGAGGGGAGCCATGCCGAGAGATCCCGAGCAGTCGATCAAAGACGCGGTATCCGCATCGAAGCTGATGACCTACACCCGTGAGATCTCCCGGTGGATCCGACTTTCCGGAAGCGACGAAGAACGTCTCGCCTTCGACTATCTCGAGGCGACCCTCAAAAGCTTCGGGCTGGCGGTCCACCGGTTTCAGCACGATGCGCTCGTGTCGTGGCCGGGGAACGCCTCAGTGGAGATCGCCGCCCCGGCCCCCCGGCGGGTGGATTGCATCACCCACGCCTTCTCAGCCTCTACCCCCTCAGGCGGCCTCGAGGGGGCGGTGGTGGACGCCGGCGGCGCCATCGGCCCTCAGGTTCGGGGCAAGATCGTCCTTATCGACGGCCTGGCGATGCCCGTGCGGGCCCGCGCCGCGGAGCAGGCCGGGGCGATCGGGGTGATCTTCATCAATCCCCCCGAGCTGCACGAGATGATCATCTCGACCGTCTGGGGCTCCCCCACCCCCGAGAACGTCGGGGCGCTGCCAAAAATCGTCGCCGTCTCGGTGCGCAGGGAGGACGGGGACGCCCTGCGCACCCAAGCCCGCGCCGGGGATCTTCGCGTCCGCCTGCACGCGGCGGTTGACACCCGCTGGCGGAAGACGCCGCTGCTCGTCGCCGATCTCCCGGGGCAGGAAGAGGCCGATCGCTTCGTCCTGTTCAGCGGCCACGTTGACTCCTGGCATTACGGGGCGATGGACAACGGAAGCGCCAACGCGGTGATGGTGGAGATGGCGCGGATCTTCAGCAAAAAGCAGAAGCGGCTTCGGCGGGGCATCCGGTTCGCCTTCTGGTCCGGCCACTCGCACGGCCGGTACTCGGGGTCGACCTGGTACGCGGACAACCACTGGGAGGACCTCTACCGCCACGCCGTGCTGCATCTCAACGTGGATTCCGCCGGGGGCAAGGGCGCGACGGTGCTCAGCGAGGCGCAGACCATGGCTGAGACGTGGGCGCTCGCCGCCCGGTGCGTCAAGCAGGTCAGCGGCCAGGATTTGCAGCGGCGGCGGATCAGCCGGATGGGGGATCAGTCGTTCTGGGGGATCGGCCTGCCGTCAATGTTCGTCGACATCTCCGCTCAGCCCCCGAAAGAGTCCGAAACCGGCGCCGCGCTCGCCACGCTCACGGGAGGCGCATCGCACCACGGCGGGCTGGGATGGTGGTGGCATACCACCGAAGATACGATGGACAAGATCGACAAGGCCAACCTCGAGCGCGACGCGCAGGTCTACGCGCTGGCCCTGTGGGCGTGGTGCACCGCGCCGGTTCTCCCGCTCAACTACGAGGACACCGCGGTCGAGCTTCGGGACACCCTGCGCGGGATCCAGGAGGCGGCCGGCGACGCGTTCGACATGAAACCTCCCCTGGAAGCCCTGGATCGCTTCACCGCGGCGGCGGCGCGATTGCAGGCCGCCGCGGCCCGCATCGGGGGGGAGCTTCGGGGGCGGGGATCGCGGAAACAGCGCGACGCCGCCGCGGCCGTGAACGCCGCGCTTGTCCGGATCGGCCGTGCCCTGATCCCGATCAATTATACAGCCGCCGGGCCGTTCGACCATGACCCGGCGGTCCCGGTCGCGCCGATCCCGGTCCTGCAACCGGCGGAGCAGCTGCGCAAGCTCCCGCAGGGGACCGATCCCCATCTGACGCTGCTGACCCGGCTGACCCGGGACCGCAATCGGGTGACCCTTGCGATCAACACCGCCACCGACGCGGCCGAACGGGCACTGGAGAAAGTCGACGAACGGGCATAGCGCCTTCGCTTCGAACTGCGGGAAGCGGTAGCGGGAGCCGGATTCGTTAAGACCCCGGCTCCCGCTGCAGGCGCAGAACCGGCGAGGACGTCTCCCGAGGGATCAACCGCCAGAAGACCGCACACCCGGCGAGGGCGAGCAGGGCGTAGGCGATCCCGACGGCGCGAAACCCCGAGAGCTCGAGCAGCACCCCTCCCAGGATCGCCCCGGCCATCCCTCCCGTGGTGATGGTGAGGCCTCGGGCGGCCATCATTGTGCCCGGGGCGGCCGGCAGCAGCGAGAGCGCGATCGTGCCCGAGGTCGGAAAGCGGATGCTGTTGGTAAAGTAGTACGGGAGGATCAGCATCAGGCTGCCGAGCGGAGAGAGGCGCAGGCCGAGCGCCGGCACGATCAGCACCGCGGCCAGCAGCGTGCTCGCGAGGAGCACCGGACGCCGTCCCCACCGATTCCCCACCCATCCGGACGACATCGTGCCCACCACGCTCGAGAGCGCTGCGGCGGACACCACGAGGCCGATCCTCCCCGGCGCGAGCCCGTAGGTGAGCGCGAAGAACGCCCCGACGTACACGAGAAACCCCGACCAGGCGGTGGTGGAGAGCAGCTCCCCCAGCACCCAGCCTCTCGCCGTCGGCTGAGCCAGCAGCACCCGCCACCCGGCCACGTGGTGCACGAGCGACGCGGAATGGTGGCGGGGGGCGGGGAGGCCGATCAGGACGCTGAGAAACGCCGCCGCGGCGAGCCCACCACCGGCGACAAGATAGCTGGCGCGCCACCCCCATCCATCCGCGATCCACCCGATGAGCGGCAGCCCGATGATCCACGCGATCGGATAGCCGGTCGTGATCCACCCCATCGCCACCCCTCGCGTCGGTTCGTCGAAGTAGTCCCCCGCCGACGCGGTTCCGGCGAGCCCGACGATCGCGGACCCGATCCCGGCAAGAGCCTGGAGGATCAGCCACAGGACAAACGTGTGCGTCAACCCCATCCCAACGTGCGCGAGCCCCAACGCGCCGACGCCGAAAAGCAGCTGGCGGCGCCGCGGGATCCGATCGGCCAGAAACGTGGCCGCGAACGCGGCCAGGGCCCCGGCAGCGCTGAGCACCGTCCGACCCTGGCCCGCCACCCCCACGGGGACGTGAAAGGTGCGGGCCACCTCAACGAGGATCGGGTTGATGAAGGAGTTCGTCAGGGAGTAAGCGACCGCGGTGAGGATCAGGATGGGAACAATCACGTCGGGGATGATATCGCCCGGTGGGGGGCGATCCTCCCGGCGCGCCGAACCGGCGGCGCGGACCCGGACAGCCGGGCGCGGTCAGGACAGGGAGTCGACGTCGTGGGGCATGCCCTCGCGCACCCCCGCCTCGGTCACCCGGATGAAGCGAGCGTTGGCGCGCAGTTCGCCAAGCGTCGTCGCGCCGCAGTAGCTCATGCCGGAGCGGAGGCCGCCGACGAGCTGGGCGAGGACCGCAGCCAGCCGGCCGCGATGCGGGACCATCGCCTCGATCCCCTCGGGGACGATCTCGGTGAGCAGATCGTCCTCCTGCGGCATGTCGCGGCGCTCCGCAGAAGTCCACAGGCTGGCCATCCCGCGGTAGACCTTATACTGCCGCCCGTTCCGAGTGACGGAGGCGCCCGGGCTCTCCTCGGTCCCTGCCAGCAGGTTCCCGAGCATCGCGGTCTCGGCGCCGGCGGCCAAGGCTTTCACGAGATCCCCCGAGCCCCGAATCCCGCCGTCGGCGATGATCGGGATGCCGCCCGCCGAGGCGGCCTCGGCACACTCGAGGATCGCGGTCAGCTGCGGGACCCCCGAGCCGGTGACCACCCGGGTGGTGCAGGTCGAGCCAGGCCCGACGCCGACCTTCACGCCGTCCACCCCGCAAGCGATGAGGTCGCGGGTGCCCTCCGCCGTGGCCACGTTTCCGGCGATCAGCGGAATCTCGGGACACCGCGCGCGCACGGCCTCCACCGTGCGAAACGCCAGGTCCGAATGGCCGTGGGCGATGTCGATGACGAGCACATCGACCTCCTCCGCCGCCAGCGCTTCGGCGCGCTCGAGAAAGTCGCCGCGCACGCCGATCGCGGCGCCGACCCGCAGCCGTCCCTTCTGATCCTTCGTCGCGTTGGGGTACCGCAGCCGGCTTCGAATGTCACGGCTGGTCACGAGCCCCGCCAGCCGCCCCTCGGCGTCGACCAGCGGAAGCTTCTCAATCCGATGTCGGTGGAGGATCTGCTTGGCTTCCTCCACCGGGGTCCCGACCGGTGCCGTGATCAGTCGCTCCCGCGGGGTCATGGCCGTGGTAATCGGACGGTCGAGGTGCTCCTCGAACAGAACGTCCCGGGCGGTCACGATGCCGAGCAGCCGGCGGTCGCGGTCGATCACCAGGATGCCGGCCGAGCCGTGCTCCTGCATGAACGCGGCGGCTTGCCGGACCGGTGCCTCCGGCCCGAGCGTGTACGGGGTCTCGATGACCACGCTTTCGGCGCGCTTGACCCTCCGGACCTCAGCGACGTGGTCGGCGATGGGGAGGAACCGGTGAATGACCCCCAGGCCGCCCTCGCGAGCGATGGCGCTCGCCATCGCCGACTCGGTCACGGTGTCCATGCTGGCGCTCACGATGGGAATCGCGAGTTCGATCCCGCGGCACACCCGCGTCCGGGTCTCCACCTGCCGCCGCGTGCTGACGGCACTCCGCCGCGGCACCAGCAGGACGTCGTCAAATGTCAGCCCGATCGGAATCAAGTCAGCCATGCCACAGCCAAGATACCATGTCGAGTGATAAGATGAAAGGGTGGTACCCGACCCGTGGTTTCCCGCGGATGCGCCTCCCGAAGCGGTGGGGCGACGGCCCGGCTTGTTTGCCGCCCTCCGCCACCGGAACTACCGCCTCTTCTTCATCGGCCAGCTGATCTCGCTCATCGGCACCTGGATGCAGCGGATCGCCCAGGCCTGGCTCGTACTCCAGATCACCAACTCCCCGTTCCTGCTGGGTGTCATCGGCGCCCTGCAGTGGCTGCCGGTGCTCTGCCTGGCGCTGATCGGCGGCGTCGTCGCCGATCGGGTCCGCAAGCGAAACCTCATCGTCGTGACCCAGACGGTCCAGATGATCCAGGCGTTCATCCTCGGCGCGCTCATCGTCACGGGCGTGGTGCGGTTCTGGCACGTGGCGATCCTCGCCACGATCCTCGGCACCTCGCAGGCGTTTGACATGCCCAGCCGTCAGGCGTTCATCTTCGAGATGGTCGAGGGCACGGACATGATGAACGCCGTTGCGCTGAACTCCACGATCGTCAACGTCGCCCGGCTGATCGGCCCGGCGATCGCCGGGGCGGCGATCGCCTGGGTGGGGATGTCGTGGGCGTTCTTCGTAAACGGCCTGAGCTTCATCCCGGTGATCCTTGCCCTGCTCATGATGCGGGTGCGCCCCTCTCAGACCGTCAGCGTAACCGCGGGCGTGATGGCGCACCTGCGCGAGGGGATCGACTATCTCATCCGCACCCCGGTTGCCCTGCAGGTGATCGTCCTGCTGGCCTTCGAGAGCGTCTTCGTGATGAACTTCACGATCCTCACCACGGTATTCGCGAAGAACGTCCTGAACATGCAGGCGGCGGCGTTCGGGTTGTTGATGTCCGCGCAGGGGGCGGGGGCACTCGTCGGGGCGATCACCATCGCGTCGCTCGCCTACCTCGGGCCGCGCCCCGCGATGTTGTTTGGGGGAGCCCTGGCGCTCACGGTGTCCTCGATCGTGCTGTCGACGATCCGTCACTTTGCGCCCGCGGCCGTCGTGCTGGGCGTCGCCGGGGCGAGCATGGTCATGTTCACCGCCACCGTCAACACGACGCTCCAACTGAACACTCCCGACCGCCTGCGCGGGCGGGTGATGGCGATCTACTCGCTGATGATGGGCGGCATGACACCGGTGGGCTCGCTCGTCACCGGCGCGCTGGCGGAGATCTGGGGGGCGCCCGGCGCGTTCGGCGTCGGCGGGACCGTCGGGTTGGTGGCGCTCGCGGGTGTCTTCCGCTGGCACCTGCGTGCGGCCTCGGCGGCGGAGGCGGCATCCGCCGCCGGCCACCTCGGAGCCGTAGGCGAGGTCGTCGGCGCGGCGGGCGGCGACGCTGAGGAAGGCGGTCGCTAGCCGCAGCTCGTGGGGGACGCCGCTAGATCCGGAGGGTCTCACCATCGCCGAGGATCCGGACGCGATCGGCGACCCCGCCGGCCCGGACCCGTTCGCGCAGCTCCGCGCGCGTGAGGAGACAGTGGTTGATCGCCTCCATGTGCACGGCTACGATCTGGGCGGCCGGGGCACTGCGCGCCGTCGCGATCACATCCTCGGCGGTCATCGTGATCGGATCGCCCTCCAGAAACTGCGCGGCCCCGGCGTTGACGACGGCCGCGGAGGGAGCGTACTCTCGAAGCGCGCTCTCGACCTCCGCACACCAAATGGTGTCGCCGGCGATATAGAGCGTGGGCTCCCCCGGTGCGCTCAGCACGAACCCGGACACGGGGGCCATGCGGCGGCCGATCTCCCCCGTCCCGTGCCGCCCCCCCGTGCGGTGGAACTCGATCCCGTTCCAGCGCGCCGTTCCCTCCACGGCCCTGACGTCGGAGAAGCCCATCCCAGCGAACTTCGTCTCGTCCTCCGGCTGCCCGAACAGGGGCAGCGACTTCGGCACGAACCGCGCCGCCGCCTCGTCGAAATGGTCCCGGTGGGTGTGGGTGACGAGGACCGCGGCCACGTCCGTGAGGATCGTCGACGCGGGCAGGGGCAGCGGGGTGAGCGGGTTCGGGCGCGGGTGTGGGGAATTCGCCACCGCCGGGGCCGCGCCGACCTCGCCGAGCATGGGATCAACGAGGATCCGGACACCGGACATCGTCACCAAGAGCGTCGCGTGACGCACCAGCTGCACTTCCATCGCTCACCCCGCGTCCTGGGGCGCGGGCCCGCCCCTCACTCCCGGGTCGGCCCCGCCGCCCTGCTCCCTACCAGTATCGGTGCGCGACCACCTTGGGCTGCAGGAAGTTGAGCAGGTAATCGGGGCCGCCGGCCTTGCTGTCGGTCCCCGACATGTTGAAGCCGCCGAAGGGGTGCGTACCGACCACCGCGCCGGTCGACTTCCTGTTCAGGTAAAGGTTGCCGCACAACAGCTCGCGCCGGCCCTTGGCGAGCTTCTCCGGGTTGAGCGTGTACACGGATCCCGTGAGGCCGAACGCCGTCCCGTTGGCGATTCGGATCGCCTCATCGAAGTCACGCGCAGGCACCGCCGCGAGGACGGGGCCGAAGATTTCCTCCTGCGCGATCCGGGCGTCGGGCCGAACATCGATAAACACCGTCGGCGCCACGTAGTAGCCGCCCTCCCGCGCCCGAGTCCCGCCGGCGACGAGGCGTCCCTCCCGCTTCCCCAGCTCGATGTATTCGAGCACCTTCTGCTCGGCCCGGGCATTGATCACCGGCCCGGCCGGGAAATTTTCGGCCGCCGGCCCGACGGTGAGCTGGCGGACCCGGTCGGCGACCCTCTCCACGACCTCACCGTACACCTTGGGGGTCACAATCAGCCGCGATCCCGCGGAACACTTCTGCCCCTGGTATCCGTACCCCGAAGCCACGACCCCGGCCACCGCTTGGTCCAGGGCCGCGTCGTCATCGACGATGAGGGCGTTCTTCCCCCCCATCTCGGCGATGATCCGCTTGAGCCAGATCTGCCCCGGGGGCGTCTGCGCGGCGAGGGCAAACAGGTGCGTCCCGACCTCGCGGGATCCGGTGAACGCGATCATCCGCACCTTGGGATGCGTGACCAGGGCCTCTCCCACGACCCCGCCGGGCCCGGCGATCAGGTTCAGCACGCCCGGCGGCAGGCCGGCCTCGGTAAGCGCCTCCGCGATGACATAGGTCGTCGCCGCCGAGTCGCTTGCCGGCTTCATCACGACCGTGTTGCCGCAGACAATCGCGCCGAGCGCCATCCCCGCGGGGATGGCGACGGGAAAGTTCCAAGGCGAGATCACCGCCACCACGCCGAGAGGAAGATACTGGTACTCGCTCATCTCCCCCGGCGTCGCCGGAAGCGCCGGCCCCGACGCATAGCGCAGGATCTCGCGGGCATAGTACTCGGCGAAGTCGATCGCCTCCGCGACGTCGCCATCGGCCTCCGCCCAGTTCTTCCCGACCTCGTAAATCATCCAAGCGGCGGCCTCCATGCGCCGGCGCCTGAGCAGGTTGGCGGCGCGCATCAGGAGGGCGGCGCGCTCCTCGGCGGGCACCCATCGCCACGACTCGAATGCGGCAGAGGCCGCGTCGACCGCCGCGTTCACCTCGCCCGGCCCCGCCTGGTGGACGACCGCCACCACCCGGTCGGCCTGGGACGGGTTCAGCGACCGAAACGTGTCGGCGGTCTTCAGGGCCCTCCCGCCGATCAGCAGCGGAAACTCGCGGCCCAGCTGATCCCCCACGGCCCGAAGCGCCCCCTCCATCGCCTGCCGCGCCGGCGCATCCGTAAAATCCGCCAACGGTTCGTTGTGAAACTCGGGAAGCGTCATCATCTCTGGTTCCTCCTCGCGGTCTCCGACGCGGGCGCACGCGCTGCGGCGCCGTCGCGCGGCCTACCCGAACGTCTCGAGCGCCCGGGCGATCCGGTCGAGCCCTTCTTCGATGCGGGGGAACGCGGTCGCGTACGACATGCGAATGAATCCCGGGGCCTCGAACGCCTCGCCTGGGACGGCGGCCACGTGCGCCCGATCGAGGAGGTGCTCGCACAGGGCGGCCGACGTGGCGGGGGCGCCGAGTCGGCCGAGGATGCCCCGCACGTCCGGAAAGGCGTAAAACGCGCCGCGGGGGGTGGCGCACCGAACCCCGGGGAGGGCGTTGAGCCGGGAAACGATGTAGCGGCGACGCCGGTCGTACTCGGCCACCATCTCGCCCGGGTCGACCCGCTGCTCCAGGGCGGCCAGGGCCGCGCGCTGGGCGATCGAGTTCGGGTTGCCGGCAAGATGCCCTTGGACGTCGGTGATGGCCGTCGCGACCTCCCGTGGGGCGGCGGCATATCCGATCCGCCATCCGGTCATCGCGTAGGTCTTGGACATCGAGTTGAGCAACACGGTCCCCTCGCGCGCCTCGGGCCAAGCCGCGGGGACACAGTGATGGGTGGCCCCGTCATAGACCATGCTTTCGTAGATCTCGTCGCTCAACAGCGTGAACTCGCGGCGACGGCTGAGCTCCACAAGTCCCGCCAGCGTCTCGCGGGCGTAGACCGCGCCGGTGGGGTTATGCGGGGAGCAGATCAGCAGCGCGCGGGTCCGTGAGGTCAAGAGCGGCGCCACCCGCTCGGGGAGCGGCTGAAAATCCTCCGCCGCCTCGGTGGGGACCGGCACCGGGCGGCCGCCGGCGAGCTTTACCTGCTCCATGTACGAAACCCAGGCGGGAATCGGGATCAGCACCTCGTCCCCCGGCTCGCAGAGGGCGCGCAGGGCGAAATAGAGAGCGGGCTTCCCGCCGGCCGTCACAACGATCTCTTCCGGCGCGTACTGGACCCCGTACGCGGCGCGCAGCCGCGTGGCGATCGCCTGCCGCAGCTCGATGATGCCGGCCGGGCTCGTGTACTTGGTAAACCCCTCCTGGATCGCTTTGATCGCTGCCTGTTTAATGACCTCGGGCGTGTCGAAATCGGGCTCGCCCGCGGCAAAGCTGATGACGTCGACCCCGTCCCGCCGCAACCGGCGGGCGCGGTCGTCCATCCCGATCGTCATCGAGGGGGTGATCGCGCGCACGCTCTTCGAGAGAAACATCGGTTCGCCTCCTGGAGTGGACCCGCCGCCGCCCGCCCGGGGCAGGCGCGAGATGCTGTATTCGCCGGAAGGAGCCCCCTCCCCCGCGCGGGGGACCGAGCGTTCTCCTCTCCCCGCGTCAGGCATCGGCCCCCCCGCGGGCTGAGCGGGGCGCGAGGCGGGCCCAGGCAGCCCGAGCCAGCCCGACCAATCCCGGAGGATAGAGGCGCATTAACCCCAGGACCACGAGCGCGAACAGGACCATCCGGAGCTGACCGTACGCGCGGAGCGACTCCGAGGCCCCCTCCACGACGATCGCGCCGATCACGGGGCCGGCGAGCGTCCGCTGGCCGCCGAGGATCACCATGATAATAATCAGGGCCATCTCGTCGAACTGCATCCCGGCGGGGCTCAGCAGGCCGATGTAGTGACCGTACAGCGCCCCCGCCAGCCCGGCCACCCCGGAGCTCAGCGCGAACACGAAGCGCTTCCACCGCACGGTGTTGATCCCGGCGGCCCGCGCCGCGCCTTCGTCGTCCCGAATCGCACGCAGCCGGTAGCCGATCTTCGATCGCAGGAGCAACGCAAGCCCGGCCACGGTGGCCGCGGCCAGAAGCAGGAACACCTCGTAGTAGACCCGTGGGGACGCCGTCCCGAACAGCGTGGGGACGGGAAGCCCAAGGTCGCCACGGGTGATCCCGTATTCCATCGAGACGACCACGCGCATCGACTCGGCGAACGCCCAGGTCGCCAGCGCGAGATACAGCGCGCGCAAACGCAACGTCAACGCCCCGATGACGTACCCGACCGCCCCCGCCAGGATCGCTCCGGCCGCGATCCCTATCGGAACCGGTGCTCCGGCGCGGACCACCAGCAGCGCCGACGCGTACCCGCCGATCGCCGCGAAGACGTGGTGGGCGAGCGAGAACAGCCCCGTATACCCCGCGATCAGGTTCCACGTGGACGCCAGGATGACATAGTAACAGGCGACCGTGAGCACGTGCACCGGATAGTCGCCGAGGACCGCCGGGAGGAACCCCGCGAGCACGAGCCCGGCGAGCGTGAGCCCCATCCCCCCGCCGATCCGCGGGGGTCCACGCCTCTCAAGGTGGTCCCTCACCGCCGCGGAGACGGCCCCCAGCCGCTCCGCTCCCCCGCCCGCCGTTGCCTATGCCTCGCGGGTCCGCTCGCCCCAGAGCCCGGTCGGTCGCAGCACGAGGATGAGCAGCAGGAGCCCGAACCCGTACACGTCGCGGAACGAAGGCGAGACGAACACCGAGCCCAGGCTCTCGACCAGTCCGAGGAGCAGCCCCCCGACGATGCTCCCGGGGAGCGAGCCGAGGCCCCCGATGACGATGATCTCGAACCCCTTGACGGTGCTGAGGGCGCCGCTCTGTGGAAACACCAAGAACACCGGCGCCAGCAAAGCGCCCGCGGCCCCCGCCAGCCCCACGCCGATGCCGAAGGCCAGCATATCGAGTCGCGGCAGGTTGATCCCGGCGCACAGGGCGCCCAGGCGGTTCTGCGCCGCCGCGCGCAGCGCGCGGCCGAACCACGTCCAGCGCATCACCATCGCGAACACCCCGAGGAGGACGATCGTCCCAACGAACGCGGCGAACCGACTCCCGTTGAGCGGCAGCGGACCCAGCATGACCGGCGGGGCGTAGTCGGCGGGGGAGAACTGGTACGGCCCGAAGACCACGACCGCCAGGTTTCGCAGCAGCACGGTCAAGCTGATCGTGACGATTGTCGCATACTCGTCCAACCGCTCGACCTGCCCCACGAACATCGGCCGGAGGAGCACCCGCTGCACCAGCATGCCCAGGAGGCCGGCCCCGACCGCGGCCAACGGGAGGGCAAGGTACCAGCGGGATGATCCCAGCCACCCCGTGATCAGCAGATACTGCAGGTATCCGCCGATCATGAAGAACTCGCCCATCGCCCAGTTGATCATCTTCATGATGCTGTAAATGAAGGTGATCCCGACCGCCATCAGGCAATAGATCACTCCGATGACGAGCCCGGCGAGCCCGTACTGGACGAGGAGGGTGACGTCCACGCCCCGGCGCTCAGTGCGGGCCGGTGTACGTGCCGGTCTTCATCGCCGTAGGATAGAGGATCGGGGCCTGATCGTACGTCTCGTCGGTCTGGGTGAACTGCAAAATCACCATCGGCGGAGACCACTGGTGCCAGTAAACCCCCGCCCCCCGAGGAAAGGTCGCCCCGGAGCCGATCCAGGTATCGAAGCGCCCCCGCTCCAGGGCGGCAATGATCTTCGTCGGGTCGCTGCTGCAGGCCTGATTCATCGCCTCCGCCAGGATCACCGCGTCGCCGAACGAGTTGAGGTTGGAATAGATCGCCACGTCCTTGTACCGCTTCGCGTACTCGATGGCCGCCCACTTTCCGAGCGGGGACAGGGCCATCCGAGGGTGATAGTAGGAGATGAACGCGAGGTAGTTCCCCGCTGCGCCGAGGTTCTTCCAGTACTCCGGCCGCACCGGGAAATCGTACGATCCCAGCATCGGCACCTGCGGGAACAGCCCGATGTCGTGGGCCTGCTTGATGATCAGGTAGGCCGGCGTCCCGACCCCGACGTTGAGCAGCACATCGGGCTTCTCCGCCTTGAACTTCAGGAGCTGCGGGGTGAGGTCGGAGGAGGTTCGGTCGAAGATCACGGCGTCGAGGGTGACGTTCATCTTCTTTGCCGCGATCAGTGACTTGGTCGCCTCCGCCAGGCCGATCCCGTAATCCGTGTTCTCCGCCAGCATCGCGACCTTGTGCCAGCCCTGCGCCTGAATCCAGCCGAGCCACGCCGCGGCGCGGTCGGGGTCGATGGGGTGGGTGCGAAAGACGGCTTTAAAGTGCTTCGCGGTGATGTCCGCCGCCGACGCCTGCGTGCTGATGAAGGGCACCCCCAACTGATCCGCGAGGGGGGCCGCGGCGAGCATCGCCGAACTGTGAAACTGACCCCACACCGCCACCGCGTGATCTTCCGAAACCAGGCGCCGGAAGCCGGCGATCGCCTTCTCCGGAAGTCCGCTGTCGTCCTCGACCGCCAACCGGACCTGGGTTGCGGGCAGCGCGCACCCCCCCTTGCCCCCGAACAACCCGCCCATCACGGTATTGATGTACTGGATCCCCAGTTCGGCCCCCCGCTCGATCAGCTGCCCGGCCGCCGGATCGCCGGGAGGGGAAAGCGGGGTGAGCACTCCGAGCGTGACCGGAGCGGGCGCCGCCGAACCGACAGCGCCGCCCGCCGCCAGCGCGGCGATCAGCATCCCCCCCACCACGGTCACAACCAACCTCTGACCCATCTCAGTTCCCCCCTTCATCACGTGCGTGCTCCGAGGAGCGCGCCGCCCGGCCGCCGACTCACGACGCCGGTGCCGGTCCCCCCACCAGTGTCTCTCGGATGATCGCGCGCAGATCCCGGGCGAAGACTTCCCGCGGCCCCTCCCGCTCAACCCGCCCCATGACGATGAGGTAGACGTCGTCCGCGACCGCGACGGCCTCGGAGATGTTCTGATCCACCAAGACAACCGTCACCCCGAGGTGCCGACTGCGGACGAGCAGATCGTAGACCCCGTCCGCCACCCGCGGCGCCAGCCCCGCCGTCGGCTCATCGACCAGCAGCAGCGTGGGCGAGGCCACCAGCTCCTTCGCGATCGAAAGCATCCGCAGCTGCCCCCCGCTCAACGCCGTCGCCCGCGATCCCCGGATGGCGGCCAGCGTCGGGAACAAGTCGTACAAGTGCGCGAGGCGCTGGTGGAGCAGCGGCCGGTCCCGCCTGATCGTCCAGCCCCCGACCAGGAGGTTCTCCTCAACCGTCATCTGGGGGAAGGTGCTGGGACCCTGAGGCACATAACCGATCCCCAACCGCTTGCGCGCGTAGGCGGTCGTTTGCTGGATCTCGCGATCCCCGAACACGACGCGGCCCGCACGCGGCCGGACCAGCCCAAACACCACACGCAGAAGGGTGGATTTGCCCGCCCCATTCGGACCGATGACTGCGGTGATCCGGCCCGACGCCGCCCGCAGCGTCAAATCGCTCAGGATGTCGATGCCCGGATGATACCCTGCGACGACGCGATCGATCCGCAGCATGTCACCGCCTCCGGCTTACGGGCGCGCCGCGTCGGGGGGGAGCGCCTGACGGCCCCCGAGGTAGGCTTCGATGACCCGAGCATCGTGGGCGACGGCCTCGAGGGTTCCCTCGGCGATCACCTCGCCGTTGTGCATCACCGAGACCCCGCCGGCCAGCCGCCGCAGCGTGGTCATTTCATGGCTGACGACGAGGAAGGTGACGCCCAGGCGCCGATTCATGTCCAGGATCGCCTCAACCATCCGGTCTTTGATCGCCGGATGGACCCCGGCGAACGGTTCATCGAGAAGGCACAGCCGCAGCGGCTGCTGGATGAGACCGCGGGCCAGCTGCAGCAGCATCGCCTGCCCCCCGGACAGGACCCGCGCGTCGGCGTGGGCGAAACGCTCCAGCCCAACGAACCGGAGGGACCGCCACGCCTCCTCGACCCCGGTGGCCCACGGGACGCGTCGATGATCGGCGCAGGCGGGCAGGAGCAGATTGTCGAGAACCGTCATGTGCCGGAAGACGCGCGGCAGCTGAAACGTTCGCGCCACCCCCAGCGAGGCCGCGCGATCGGGCGGGAAGCCGTGAATCGGCCGGCCATCGAGGAAGATCTCGCCGGCGTCCGGAGTCAGCTGACCGCCGATGAGGTTCAATAACGTGGTCTTGCCGGATCCGTTCGGCCCGATCAGCCCGCGGATCTCGCCTGGGGCCAGCGCGGTGCTGACCCCCCCGACCGCCGCAACGCCGCCGAAGGCCTTGCTGAGGTTTCGCAGGGTGAGCAACGGGGCCGCCACGCCGGAGAGTTCGCCGGGGCACCCGCCTCGCCCTGGCAAGGGGCCGGGGCCCGCGCGGCGGGGGAAACGAGGCCGGCCGCAGGCGTGGGGCGCTCGCGCGGCGGGGGAGCCCCGCGACCGCCCGGCCGTCTTCAGGCAATCATTTATATGGTATGAACCCGAAGGAAAGAAGGTTTCCAGCCGGAGCGGAAGTCAGCGGCCGACCCGGCTGGTGACCCGATCCACCGCGCAGGTGAGCTTCAACAGAGCCATCCGGACGTACATGCCGGCCTCGGTCTGATCGAAAATGATCACCCTGGGATCCGCCTCCACCGACGTCGGCAACTCGCTGTATGGCCCTTCGACTCGCGGCAGAGGGTGCATGACGATCGCGTTGGGGGGAAGGTGGGCGAGGATGTCCGCGGTGACGCAGAACGTGTTCCGGATCCGCTCGTACGCGTCCTGCTCTTCTTCCGCGAACCGCTCCTTCTGAATCCGGGTGACGTAGAGGACATCGGCCTCGCGGACGCCTTCCCCCAAATCCTCTGTCTGGATGAACGGCACCTTGTGGCGGCGCAGGTACGCCAGGATGTCGTCCTTCATCTGCACCGGCCGGGGGGCGATCAACCGGAACGAGACCCCCCGGTACTTTGCCAGAAGGTAGCACAGCGATCGAGCCGTGCGGCCGTTGAGGAGATCGCCCGCCGCCGCCACGGTCACCCCCTCCAGCGTGCCGCGGGAGCGCCAGATCGTGTAGGCGTCGAGCAGGGCCTGGGTCGGGTGCTGGCCGGGCCCGTCGCCGGCGTTGAAGACCGGGATCGGGCGCCCGTTCCGTGGATCGGCGGCCGCGGCGGCCGCCCGCTCCGCCGCCCCCTCCTGATAGTGGCGCAGCACGATCGCGGCGGGTCGGTATCGGGAGACGACCCGAATCGTGTCCTCGATCGACTCGCCCTTGGCCGCGGAAGAGAACTCCCGCGCCGCTTCCGAGGACAAGACCCGCCCGCCGAGATGATAGGTGGCAAACTCGAAGGAAAGGCGGGTGCGGGTGCTGGGCTCGTAGAAGAGCGTCAGGACGATCTTACCCTTGAGGAGGTTGCTGCCCCCGCTGTTGGTGATCTCCTCGGCGAGGCGCGCCTCCCGGAAGATGCGGTCCAACGACGCGGGATCAAACTGCTGGGCGCGAAGAACGTGGGGCCATCCGGTCCACAGGTGGAGGATAGCGGGCGCGACCATACCGGCATCCCTTTCGCGCCCGGACGCGGCCAGCCCTGCCCGAAGCGACGAGGGGTCGTTGCCGTCGGGGAGAATCTCTCCCGCCGGGGCCCGCCTCACCCCGCGGGCAGGAGGACTCACACCCATGGCATCCGGCGGAATCACCGCCTTTCGGGACCTGCTCGTCGCGTATGCCGCGGCGTGGGACCGGCACGATCTCGACGCGATCATGGGCATGATGACCCCCGATTGCATCTTCGAGACCTCGGGGGGGGCCGAGCCGTGGGGGCGGCGCTACGATGGACAGCGCGCCGTGCGCGAGGCGATCGTCGAGATCTTCGAGAGCCTCCCGGACGTTCGATTCGTGAACCCCCGGCACGCGGTCTCCGGCGCCCGAGGGCTCTCGGAGTGGACGATGATCGCGACCCGCCCCGACGGCCGCCGGATCGAGGCGCGCGGCTGCGATCTCTTCGAGTTTCGAGACGGCAAGATTCACCGGAAGGATTCGTACCGCAAGCGCTACCTGCCGCGGTAGGGCACGGCAGGGGTTTCCCGGGGCCCCGCCGTAGACCAGCCTTCGTGCGGATCGATGTTGCCGCCCACATTCTCCCCGATGGGTACTTTGCCCGGCTCCAACACTTCCCGGGATTCTACATGTCCCGGCGCGTCAAGGGGATCCCCTGTCTGTGGAATCTCGATACACGGTTCCGGATCATGGACGGATTCCCCGAGTACCAGCAGGTGCTGTCGCTCGCCATTCCGCCCATCGACCGGCTGGGCCCGGCCGACGCCACCCCGGACCTCGCGCGGGCGGCCAATGACGAACTCGCCGACCTCGTCGCCTCGCACCCTGACCGCTTTGCCGGCGCGTTCGGCGGGCTCCCGCTCAACAATCCGGACGCCAGCCTTCGCGAGCTCGATCGGGTCGACCGCGACCTGAGGCTCATCGGGGTGCAGATTTACTCCAACGCGGCCACCCGCCCGCTAGACGAACCCGGCACCCTCGCCGTCATCGAAGAAGCGCTGCGCAGGCGCCTCCCGATCTTTCTTCACCCGGCGCGCGCAGCGGACCATCCGGACTACGCAGAGGAGAAGACCTCCCGTTACGACGTCTGGCAGATCTTTGGGTGGCCGTACGAGACGACGGTTGCGATGACCCGCCTGATCTTCACGGGGCTGTTCGACCGCCATCCCGATGCCGTGATCATCACGCATCACATGGGGGCGATGGCGCCCTTTTGTTCGGGTCGGATCAGCGGCGGCTACGACCAGTTCGGCTCCCGGAGCCCGGAAGATCGTGTGGAACAGTTGCCGGTCAGGCTCGCGCATCCCCCGCAGTGGTACTTTCCACGGTTCTACGCGGACACGGCGCTGTTCGGTGCCCCGCACGGGGTCCGCTGCGGCCTGGACTATTTCCCACCCGACCGGGTCCTGTTCGGCACGGACACCCCGTTCGACGTTGAAGGGGGGAGCCGGTACATTCGGGAGACGATCGCCGCGCTTGACGCGTGCGCGATTCCCCCCGACCAGCGCCGGATGATCGACGAAGGAAACCTTCGCCGCGTCCTCGCCCGGCGCGCGGAGCCCAGTCCGGCGTGACCGTCCGCGCGCTTGCCGTTGGCACGCCCAGCGGCCCTGTCGGGGCGATCGACGAGCTGAAGTCGGTGGAAACCGCACCACCAGGGGGAACGGATGATCATCGACGTGCACACGCACTTTTTCCCGCCCGGGTATCTCGAGCGTCTCCAGCGGGGACCGGACCCGTACGCGATCGGACGCGACGCCGACGGGCGCACGATCCTCACGCTGCACGGTGCCCGCATCGTGACAATGACCCAGGAGATGACCAGTCCCGAAGACCGCCTTCGCGACATGGCGCGGCTCGGGATCGATTTCCAGATCATCTCGGTCACGATCCCGAACGTGTACTTCGGCCCTCCCGAGCACCGGCGGGACCTGGCACGCATGGCCAACGACGGGCTGACCGATCTCACCCGACGCTATCCTGCCAAGTTTGCCGCCCTGGCGAGCGTCCCGCTCTCGGATCCCGACGCAGCGGTTCAAGAACTTGACCGAGCGGTCCTCGAGTTGGGGATGGTCGGGGCGGTCGTCGGCAGTAACGTCGGGGGCCGCTACCTCGACGATCCGGCGTTCCTCCCATTCTTCGAGCGGGCGCAATCTCTCGAGGTTCCGATCCTCGTCCACCCCATGCCGCCGGCGGATGCGGATGCCACCTTCGGCCGCGGGCTCGTCCCGCTGCTGGGCTTCGTCTTCAACACCTCGGCCAGCGTCGCGCGAATGGCGCTGGCGGGGGTCTTCGAGCGACTGCCCAAGCTCACGATGATCCTCGGGCACCTCGGCGGGACCCTCCCGTACCTCATGCAGCGACTCGACAACGGCTACCGGGCCTACCCGGAGGCGCGCGAGGCGATTCCGCACCCGCCCAGCCATTATCTCACGCGCCTCTTCTACGACACTGTCTCCTTTTCCGTCCCCTCGCTGCAGTGCGCCCTGGGGGCGGTCGGGCCGGATCACGTCGTGATGGGGACGGACTATCCCCACGTGATCGGTGATATTGCCGCCGCCCTGCGCACCGTGCACGCCCTCGACCTTCCCGAGGCTGCGGTCGCCGGCATCCTCGGCCGAACGGCCGAACGACTGTTCCCGCGGCTCGCCCGTGCCCCAAATAAACCCATCGGCGGGTGCTAGGACTCTCGCCACGATCTCACGAATCAGTCCAACATCCAGCTCAAAAAAGTGGCCTCCACGGCAGACGGCGTATGGTGCTGCTGATTGCACGGCAATCAGCGGGTACCAAAGGCGGCCGCTGTGGACCATTTTCACACACGAGGGCTCGGTCGTCACAGATCGATCGGAGAGACAACGGGCGTGGGAACCGAGCGGACACCTGGGGAGGCCGAACTGCTCTTGGTCGAACGGCCGCCGACCGACCGTCATCCGGTGGAGGTCTACCTGACCGATCGGACACCGCGCGCACGCGCCGCGGCGCGCGACTCCTTCGACAAGATCGCCTCCTTCCTTACCCTGGGACAGGGCACCGCGGACACCCTGGCCTGGCACCTCCTCAGGGAGACCCACATCGCCCAGATTCGCGGCGCGTTGATGACGCGCTACAGCGCGGCGGAGGCAAACCGCATGCTCGGCGCATTACGCGGCGTGCTCCGGGAATGCTGGCGGCTCGGCCTCATCGCGGCCGAGGATTACCGGCGCCTCCGCGAGGCGACCGCCGTCCGTGTCGGCGCCGGACCCTCGGGTCGCGCGCTGTCGCGGGGCGAACTTCGTTCGGTCTTCGAGTCCGTCGAGGACGAACCGCCGGCGCCGGAGCGAGGCAGCGCCGTCCGGACCCTCCTCTACGGCAACGGTAAGGTCCTCCCCCCCCAACCGACCCCCGCGGCGGCCGTGAGGTGGAATGCAATGACGATGGGGCAGTGGGACCTCCGGAGAGTCACTGCGAGGGAGGCGATCGTACACGCGCTCTGGGAAGCCGATGCGTGCCTCCGGCAGTGGGCGTTCTGCGCGTGTCTGGCGATGCTGCGTCGGGCGCTCGATCTGTGGACCGTCGGCTACCGCGACAAGTACGGCCTCACCTTCGAGTGGAGCGGCGGCGAGCGGGACGATCTCGCCGGACGCCTGCAGAAGATCGCCGAGGAGAACAAGCTATATCGGGAGACGATTCAGACGATCATGGAGGGCCTCCGCCAGGAGGCCGACGACCCGCACGGGGCCGTGATCTGCCGAGGGGGGTACGGGGCCAGCCGCGACGGCCTGGCGGCGATGCGCACCAAAGAGGCGTACCGCCGCCTCCACGAGATGGTGGTCAGCCTCATCGCGACGACCACCCCGGACCTCGCCATCTAGGGCGCGTTCGAGCCCAGCAAGTGGTCCTTTCGACCGGCCCCGCCCCAGCAAACCCACCGGACGGAACCCCTTCGCATGGTTGATCCCGCCGCGGCGCAAGCCCTCGAGGCTCTGAAAGAGCACCTCGCGGTCATCGTCGACATCCGATCGTCGATGGCCCTCCTGAGCTGGGATCAGGAGACCCAGATGCCGCCGGGTGGAGGGCCGACCCGAGCCCGGCAGCTGTCCACGTTGTCACGCATCGCCCACGAGCGGTTCGTGGCGGCAAAGACCCAGGAGCTCCTGGACGCTGCCGAACCACTTCTCGAGACACTCGATCCAGGATCGGACGAAGCGACGCTGCTGAGGATAGCTCGCCGGGACCTCGACCGCGCCCGAAAGCTCCCCGCCGAGTTTGTCGCGGACCGAGCGCGCGCGGCATCGGAGAGCACCGAGATCTGGCGGAAGGCCAGACCCGCGAACGACTTCCGCCTGTTCCGCCCTCACCTGGAGCGCATGGTGGAGTTCGCCCGGCGCACGGCGGAGTACCTGGGCTACGCCGCGCACCCCTACGACGCCCTGCTGGACACGTATGAACCGGAGACTACTACGCGCGACGTCGCCACCCTCTTCAACCGCCTGCGGGAAGTCACGGTTCCGCTCGTCGAGGCGATCGCCGACCGGGGGGATACGGTCAACCCTGGCATCCTCGATCAGGAGTACCCGCAGGCAGAACAGCGGAAGTTCGCCCTCTCCATCATCACCGCCTTCGGCTACGACACCGATCGCGGACGACTGGACACCTCCCCCCACCCCTTCTCGACCGGGATCAGCCGAGACGACGTCCGCATCACCACCCGCTATCCGCCCCGCTTGCTGGGCGCGATCTTCGGCATCTTCCACGAGTCGGGGCACGCGATGTACTCTCAGGGGACCGCGCCGGCGCTCGACCGCACGCTCCTCGCCGACGGCGCGAGCAACGGCATCCACGAATCCCAATCGCGCCTCTGGGAAAATCTCATCGGTCGGAGCCGAACGTTCTGGGAATACGCGTTTCCCAAAATGCAGGAGCTGTTTTCGAACCAACTGGCCGGGGTGGATGCGAACACCTTTTATCGCGCCGTGAATCGGGTGCGGCGGAGCCTAATCCGGGTCGAGGCGGACGAGGTCACCTACAACCTGCACATCATGGTCCGATTTGAACTCGAGCAGGCGCTCGTAGCGGGCGAGCTCAACGTCCAGGATCTCCCCGACGCCTGGGAAGCCAAGATGCAGGCGTATCTCGGCATCACCCCTCCCACCGACGCGGACGGCGTCATGCAGGATATCCACTGGTCGGGCATGGGGTTTGGCTACTTCCCCTCGTATACGATCGGCAATGTCGTGTCCGTGCAGCTGTTCGACGCCGCCCTGAGGGTGCACCCGGACCTGCCGGACCAGATCCGACGGGGCGAGTTCCGCCCGCTCCTGGCCTGGCTTCGGGACCACGTGCACGCGCACGGCCGAAAGTTCTTCCCGAAAGACCTTCTCCGCCGAGCCACGGGCAGCACCATGACTCCTGAGCCGTACATCCGGTACCTGCAGGAGAAGTTCGGGGAGATCTACGGGCTCAAGCCGCGACCCTGACGCTCCCCGTCAGGCCTGCGGGGAGCGCGCGTGGCGCATTGACTGCGGGGTCCCTGGAAGGGTATGGTTAACGCGATCGACCGGCATCTGAGGGAGGGAAACCGATGAGCGAGAAGATGAAGTCCTGCTTCACGCCTCACGTGCAGATGCACAGCTTGTTCGGCTTGGGCCTGGGCACGTTGCTGGCAACCGTGATCCCCGGCCTCCGGCTCACCTGGTTGGGGATCGCGATCATGGCCGTGGCCGTCGTGCTCGACGCCACCCGCAAGGCCTAGCCGCGGATCGTTGATCTGGAGACGTTGTCGTAGACCGTCGCCGGGCGACGGCCTCCGGACGTTGCTTTCGGGGGTGTCATGAACAGCCTCGGGCAGGCCAGCGCGATCCTTCCCCCGCGCGCGGCCGATGAGCTTCCCCGCATCTCCCTGCGGGCCAACTGGTGGATCGTCATCCCCGTCGCCGCGCTGGTGGCGGCCATCCAGAGCCGCACCCTCTGGTTTCTCAACTACGTGCACGTCTTCGCCGCGATCCTCTGGACCGGGACGGACATCTTCATGGGGTTCATCCTCGGGCCGATTCTCAGACGCGTGGACTTCCCGACACGCCGGGCCATCATCACCCGCCTGATGCCCCGGATGCTCTTCTACATGCCCACGGTCTCTACCGTCACCACGACCGCCGGGTGGTACATGGCCTCGTGGCTGGGTCTCTTCCACCTCCCCTATCCGCAGATGATGTGGCTGTGGGTCGCGCTGGCCATCGTCGCCGTGATGACGGTCCAGGGGCTGGGGTTCCTCCTGCCCATCAACCTCCAGGTATACTTCGAAATGTGCAATGATCGGCCGGACGGTGAGCGGATCAAGCGCCTGATGGGGTGGTACATCAAGATCGTGGCAAGCCAGGCGGTCCTCCAGTTTGTGATCATCTTCATCATGGCGCGGTTCGCTACGGGGGGGTGACCGCTCCCCCCTCCCGCCGGCCCCGCGCGAAGACCTGCGGGCGGGGCGTGAAGGGCACGTCGGCGTCCAGAGGGAAGATCGGCCGCCGGCAGATCCGATGCCCCAGCGATTGCAGGTTGGCGCTGGTTGCACCGGGGGCATCGATGTTGAAATCCACCTCCGCCCACTGATCGTACATGTGGTATTCGCAGTGAGGTGATTTCACGACGATCAAGTCGTAGGCCTTGGGATCGCGGCCATGGGCCAGGAACATCGCGCGATCGAAGAGGCTGACGGACCGGGTCATCGCCACGATGGTGAAGTTGTCGCCCACGAGCACGGCGGTGGGGCCGGCCTCAAGCGCACTGCCGCTGGTTTCGAGCGTGGCGTGACCATCGGAGAGCATCTCCACGGTCACCGTAAGCTCGACGGGCGTGAAGCGCCTGTCCAAAGCGCCTCCGAGCGCGACGCGTAGGGTGGCCCCCACCCCGACCCGGAACGCGGCGGCGACCGCCGGGGGATCGACGATCGGCAAGAGCACCCGCCCCCCATACTTCGCCGCCAGCAACCCGGCAAGGATCGCGTTGCTGTCGCCGGTTGCCCCTGACGAGGTCGCGTCGGCGGCATCGGTGAAGATCACCGGCCCGCGGATGTGGCGGGCTTGGGCGATCGCCCGGTCGAGCGCGATGAGTTTCGCCTGCATCCGGAAGCGCTGCGCCCAGAACCCCTCGGCCAGTCGGGCCGCCTCGGCACTCGCCAGGTCGGCATGGCGTTCGACGACCACCACCGCTTGGCTGCAGAGCTCAGGCACGTCGGTGAAGGGATTGCCGATCATGACCCCCGCCGCGAGCGCCCGGCGCTCGCGCTCGAGACGCTGGGCCTCCCGGATGACCTCCCCATAGCATCCCGACTTGGTGATGAGCTCGTCGCCGCGCACCAGAGCGGGAATCACCACCCGCGTGATCAGGGGGGTGAGCCTTCGGTCGATGATCTCCATCAACAGGCGAGCCGCACGGGCGCCGGTATCGGCGAAATCGACATGTGGGTAGGTGTGGTAGACGGCCAGGCCGTCGATGTGACGGAGCATCCGCTCGGTGAGGATGCCGTGCAGGTCGAGTGAGATGACCACAGGGATCTTGTCCCCGACGAGGCGCCGCATCCCCGCCAGCAGGTAGCCCTCGGGATCGAGCTCCCCATCGGCACCCATGGCGCCGTGCATCGAAAAGTACACACCGTCGATCGCGGAGGCATGCTCGCCGATCGCGGTGAGGATCTCGTCCGACAGCCGCGCCCACCCCGTCCGCGAGAGGAGACCCGCGCTTCCGGCGCGCGCGCTGTAGGCCGGCACCACCTGCACGTCGGCGCGCTCGCCGAACTCACCGACCGCACCGCCCATCGCCGTGTTCCGCCCCCGCTGCGCGAGCAGGGCGCTGCCGCGGCGGACGGCAAAGTTTTCATATTCGCTGGGGACGGGGTTGAACGATGAGATTTCCTGCATGCATTCGACCAGGAGAATCCTCGGCACGGGCGCACCTCTTCTCGGTTCTCCTCATCCGTATTCTGGGCCAACCGGCGGAGGTCCGCTGCCGTCGGACCGCGCGAGATCCCGCGCGGGATCGGCTGCGGGCTGGGGAAGCCTGCGCCGACCGGGGCCGTGCGGTCATGGCCTTCCCTGCAGATACCCGTCATACGCCCGGCCCGTCGACCGACAGGGGCCTCCTGCCCTCCGCTGGGGGATCGGGTGCCGTGCACGGGACGCGGAGGGATCGAGGAATCGGGGGCGACACCACCGAACGTCGCCCTCAGCCTGAACGAACGCGAGGCAGGGGGAGGTACCGAGCATGGAGATACCTCTGACTCCGCTGGAGTTCGCGCGCCGCGCGCGCCGCCTGTACCCCCAGCGTGAGGCGGTGATCGACGGCGACGTGCGCCTCACCTACGAGCAGTTCTTTCGGCGCTGCGATTGCTGGTCGGCGGAGCTGCAACGGATGGGAGTGCGGCAGGGGGACCGGGTCGCGTACATCGCACCCAACACCCACGCGCAGCTGGAATCCTTCTACGCGGTGCCGCAGATCGGAGCGGTCCTCGTTCCGATCAACTACCGGCTGAGCACCGACGACTTCGCGTACATCCTCAACCACAGCGGCGCGCGGGTCGTCTGCGCCCACGTCGATCACCTGGACACGGTGGACCGCATCCGATCCTCACTCCCGACGGTCGACCATTTCGTGGCGTTGGAGGGCAGACGCGAGCACTGGCTGGACTACGAGGACCTCCTCCAGCAGTCCCGCGCAGATTTCGTCCGCCCGCCGATCGCGGAAACCGACCTGCTCACGATCAACTATACGAGCGGCACGACCGCACGCCCGAAAGGCGTGATGATCACCCACCGCAACGCCTACCTGAACGTCGTCGGCACCCTCGTGCACATTCACATGTCCCCGGCCGATCGCTATCTCTGGACGCTGCCGATGTTTCACGCCAATGGATGGACATTCGTCTGGATCGTCACGGCGGTTGGGGGCACCCATATCTGCCTCCGCCGGGTCGAGCCTGACCAAGTGTACCGGCGCTGTGCCGACGACGGGGTCACCATGCTGTGCGCGGCCCCAACGGTCCTGATCCGACTCGCGAATGCGCCGGAGGAGCTGCGGCGGACCGCCCCGTCCGGCGTCCGGGTGGTCACGGCCGGGGCACCGCCAGCCGCCGCCACGATCGCCCGCATCGAAGGCGAGCTGGGATGGAATATCACCCACGTCTACGGCTTGACGGAAACGTCCCCGTTCATCACCGTCTCTGAACCCAGGCCGGAGCACGCCCGGCTCTCCCCCGATGAGCGTGCGGCGATCAAGGCTCGGCAGGGGGTGGAGCTCGTCACCTCGGGGGAGCTGTGTGTCGTCGACAGCGAGGGCCAGGAAGTCGCGCCCGATGGGCAGACGATGGGGGAGATCCGGGTTCGGGGCAATGTGGTGATGCAGGGATACTTCAACGATCCCGCGGCCACGAGCGCCGTGATGCGAGATGGTTGGTTCCGCACCGGGGACGCCGCCGTGGTCCACCCGGACGGATACGTCGAGATCCGCGACCGCATCAAGGACGTCATCATCAGCGGTGGAGAGAACATCTCCTCGGTCGAGGTCGAGGGAACGCTGCTTCGACATCCGGCGGTGCAGGAAGTCGCGGTCGTCGGGCTTCCCGATGAGGAATGGGGAGAGGCGCCGCACGCCTTCGTGGTCCTCAGGGCGGGCGCAGAGTCCACGGAGGGGGAACTGCGGCAGTTTGCCCGCGACCGCTTGGCCCACTTCAAGGTTCCGAAGACGTTCCGGTTCGTCGACGACTTGCCCCGAACGGCCACCGGCAAGATCCAGAAGTACGTCCTGCGGGGCCAACGGGCGGCGATCGCCCGCCAGTAGGGTGCGGGCTGCGGGACCCTGCGGAAGCTGCGGGTGGCCGCCGCGACGTCCGCCGAGCGCTGCCTAGCCCGGGCGAAATCCGGTCGGGATTGCTCCGATCGCCAGCCCGGCGATGTACAGCCATCCAAACAGACGGTTGTGGACCAGCGCGACGCGGTGGTACCAAAGGGGCCAGCCGACGTACCCCGAAGGCGGCGTCAGGGGTTTGGGTCGTCCGATCACCGCAAGGGCGCGGCCGGCCCGGGGCAGCGCGAGGGCGACGAGCGCAACGAACGGCGTGAGGTGTTCCGCCGCGATGAGGGCGACCACGGCGACGTACATCGCCGCGATGACCGCCCGGGTGAGCGCGCGTGCCCGGCGCTCGCCGAGGATCACGGGTAGTGTGCGCTGCCCGTGGGTCCGGTCGAACTCCGCCTGGTCGATATGTTTGCCGATGAGAATGGACATCACCCCGAGCCCATACGGCACCGCGGCGAGGAACGCCGTCAGCGACGACCGCCCCGTGATCGCGTAGTATCCGCCTCCCACCATCAAGGGACCCCAGACCACGAACGCGGCCACCTCGCCCAGGCCGAGGCTCTTCAGCGGTCGCGGGGCGGCATCGTAGAGATAGAGTAAAGCCAACCCGGCCAGGGAGTACCCCACCGCCGGGAGGCCGCGCACGATCCAGAAGTATGCGGCGATCGCTGTCCCAATCGCGGCGAGGATCGCCAAACCCACCAGCAGGCTCTGTGCGTCGAGCACCCCGCTGGCGATGGGGTGGATCGTGTATCGGATCCTGGGCGAGTCGGGTGTGTCATGGCCCCGTCGGTGGCCGAAATAGTCATTGCTCAAATTGCTGATGGCGTGCGCGGTGACGAATCCAACGAGCACGAGGACAAAGGACACCGCGTTGAACCGACCATCGGCCGCAGCCAGCAGTCCGGCGATCACCGCAGCTTGGACGGAAATGACAAGAATAACGCTGCGGGCAGAGAACAAAAACTTTGAGACCGGGTCGAGTTGCGCAGCCGTGCGCTCCCGAGGCGGATAGAAACCCACGAATGCGCGCAGCCACACCCGCGGCCCGCGGAGCACCGCTCCCTCCGACGCCGGTCCCGTCATACCTCCGCCTCCCGTCACCCCAACTGGAGTTCTGCCCTCTGCTCCGCACCGCCCATTCCGCATTGACGTCCGGTCGCGTAAGGCCGGCAGCGCCAACGACCCCGGGCCGGCCGCGGACGAGGGATGGTGCACCGCCGGCGAACCCTCGAGGGAGCATTCGCTAGAATCATAAACCGGGCGATGCAAGAGACGCAAGCCGTGCACGTCGCCCCGAGGAGGCTCCATGGAAGTCCACCAGCGGGGTGGGAGTGAACCCAGGGGGGAGTGCCCATCGTTGCCGTCACTGCGGCTGACCCGGAGAAGCGCCCTCGCCGGGCTGGCCGTGGAGGGGATTGCGGCATCCGCACCGGTCAGCCTGTGGAACAAACGAACCGTGACACGGGTGGTGGCTCAGGCAGCCCGTGGCCGATGGGTCACCAAGGCCCCGCTCCCCGTCGCCCGGAGCGAGGTAGGAGTGGCCATATGCAATGGACGGATCTACGTGCTCGGCGGCTACGCCAACGGCCGCGTCGATCAACCATTTAACCGTGAGTACGACCCGCGTGTCGATACCTGGCGAGCGCGTTCTCCCATACCGCGGGGGCTCAACCACGTCGCTGCCGTCGGGGTCGGTGGGAAAGTGTACGCGTTTGGTGGGTTCACCGCCCAGAATCAGAACGCCGTCCCGGACGCCAACGTCTATGACCCGCTCACCGACCAATGGCGCGCCGTGGCGCCCCTTCGCGCCAAGCGGGGCGCCGCCGCGGCCGTCGAGCTGAATGGCAAGCTCCACCTCATCGGGGGACGGGATGAGGTGAGCGTGGCCGACCACGACGTGTATGATCCGACCGCGAATCGGTGGACCGCCCTGGCCCCGTTGCCCAAGGGGCGAGATCACTTGGGCGTCGCCGTTTTGGGAGGCAAGATCTTTGCGGTCGGCGGCCGCTTCAACACTTTTTCCTACAACACCAATCTCCGCGACGTTTACGACCCCGCCTCGGGCAGTTGGCGCCCTCGCGCGCCGTTGCCCGCTCCCCGCAGCGGCATGGCCGTCGGAGTGCTGGCTGGACGCATGTTCGTGTTTGGGGGAGAGCGGGCGGGTGGGGTTTTCGCCGAAAATGAGGCGCACGATCCGACGACCGACACGTGGACGACGATGGCCCCAATGCCCACACCCCGCCACGGCACCGGGGCGGGCGTGGTCGCCGAGGCGATTTACATCCCCGCCGGTGCACCGGTGAATGGCGGAAGTCAGCAGTCGGGGGTCAACGAAGCCTTCGTCCTATCGTAGGCGGAGCGGCCGACCTCGGTGGACGACGTGCTGCTCGCGGGGAGTGTGGATCCGCCTCCCACGGGAATGGGGGTCTCCCGAGGATCAGGAAAGGCTACGCGCCCACTTGTTTCATGGCAAACATCCGATCATCCGCCACCTTCAGCAACTCTTCCGGGTTGCCGCCATCTTGGGGAAACGAAGCGGTCCCCCAACTGAAGGTGATGTTGTGGCGGCGGCCGTCACCCAGCACCCCGATCGCGACCGGCTGGAGGCGGTCCAGGATCTCACGAGCGTCGACGTCGTTCGTTTCGGGGAGCATCAGCACGAATTCGTCCCCACCAAATCGAGCCAAGAGATCAGACGCCCGTATCTTCCTGGCCAATGTGCTCGCAACGTCGACGAGAACCGCATCACCGATCACGTGACCGTAGGCGTCGTTGACGACCTTGAAGTTATTGAGATCCAACAACACCAGAGTCATTGGGCGGTCCATGCGGCGGCTTCTGGCAATCTCCGCATCCAAGGTATCAAGGCAGTGCCGACGATTGGCCAATCCTGTCAGGGCATCGGTGGCCGCGAGCTCCTTGAGGCGCTCATGGAGAAGGGCCACGTCTACCGCGCCCGCCAGGTACCGCGCGACGACGGTGAGCAGATCAAGATCCGCCTGTAAGAACGCCCCGATTTTATCGCGATAGGCGCTCAATACCCCAATCACTCGACCGCCCGTGACCAAGGGAGCGTAGATGCCCGACCGGATATGCTCTTCCCGTACCGACAAGCGGCTCTCCCGGTGCATGTCGTTGACGAGCAACGGCGCCCCTGTCTTGACGATTTCCCAGAGCAGACCCTTGCCCCGAGGCAGAGTCACCCCGAGGAGCCCTGCCCTCAGTCCCGATGCCCCCCGGACACACAGCGCGTCGCTGGGAGATGATCCTTCGATTAGGGAGACGATGCACGAGTCGAATTCGACCTCTTCCTGGAGAATGCGCATCGTATTTTGTAGTAGATCGGAGAGGTTGAGTACCGTCGTAAACTCGGACGCCAGCCGAGCTAAGAACGCGAGGGATTTATCAGGACCCTGTACAATCCCGCCACCAGACCGCTTTCGCACCTTTGACGTTATTGTCGAACCTCCGACTGGGTAGGGTACGAACGCAAGAAATACGAAGCAAGGCAAAGAAACCCGCCCTCACCGAAGAGGTGCCCAGAACGGCCTGGCTTCAGACGTTAGGGCACAATCGGCGCGTCCGCGAGACCGCCAACGGGCGAGACCCGGGGCGGCTCGCAGCCGGACGACCGCAGTCGCACCGGGGCATGTTTCGGCGGCCAGCGCGCAGACCAGAGGCGTAGCGCACGATCCGGGCGGTCGGGCCGCGGCCTCCAATCGCCCGGGTGAGTTGGTCAAGGGAAGAACGATATGTACGGCCCCCGCCATCTTCACCGCAAGCGTCGGATAGATCTAGCAGTCCCGGGCTCGGCATAATGAGCGATGCCATCATAGGGCTTGCGCGGAACACCGGCGTCATGGCAAGGGCTGGCCGAATCGCTCGCGGTGGGCTACCGTAGAAAGCGACTTGCGCTGCTTCTTCCCCCCGCTGCGGGCCCGCGCCGGATAGCCAAACGGCAGAATAGCCAGTACGTCCAAGTCCTCCGGGATGCCCAGGAGTGCCTTCACCTCGCTCATCCCGAGGAAACCCACCCAGTTCGAGCCGACTCCGCTCGCCCACGCTGTCAAGATCATCGATTGGATCGCCCGGCTCGCATCGGATATGGCGAATCGCGTCTTCTCAATCGCCACAACAACTGCCAGGGGTGCTTGCGCCACGTACGATCCCGTTCGTGCCAGCGCACCCAGCTGCCGTAGCGTCTCGCGGTTCTCAACGACAATAAACTGCCAGGGCTGGCCGTTCATGCTGCTCCCCGTCAACCGGCCGGCCTCCACGATCCGCCGCGTAACGTCCCGCGGCACAGGTCCCTCTTGGTAACCGCGCACAGCCAGTACGGTCCGTACGGCCTCGAAGACCTCCATCGCCTGCCTCCTTTCCAACGAACGCTCGGTTCGAGGCGGGGCAGCCCATTGATCCTAACCGCCTCGAGCGCGGCGCCCGCCGTGAGCCGACCGTGACCGTTTCGACGGAGATTCACGACTTCTCTTCCATCAAAAGAAACCCGTGGCAGGCGGCCGGGGTGCCCCCACGAGTGGGGGCCGGACATCGAGGTGAAGGGGCCCCGAGCTCGAACCTTGAAGATGGTCGAATAATGGGTGGGAGGATCACCGAGACGGGTAGCGCACAAGGGGGAATCAATGGATGAAACGCCGGCTTGAGCCAATCTCTGGCGTGATCGCGCCGATCCTCACACCGTTTCACGATGATCTGACCATCGCGCAGAGCCTGTTCGCCGGTCATTCGCGGCACCTCCTCGAAACCGGCTGTGCGGGGCTCGCTCCTTTCGGCACAACGGGCGAGGCGCTATCGCTCGGGATTGAGGAACGGATGGCAGCGCTGGAGGGCTTGATCGAGTCCGGCATTGATCCCAAGAAACTGATTCCCGGTACAGGCCTGACGAACTTGCCCGATACGACCAAGCTGACTCGGCACGCCCTGGATCGCGGCTGCGCCGGCGTGATGGTGCTGCCGCCCTTCTACTTCAAGAATGTCCACGACGAAGGCCTGTTCGCGTATTTTAGCCGTCTCATCGAAAGCGTCGCTTCAAACGATCTCCGGATCTATCTGTATCATATTCCACCGGTTTCGCAGGTAGGCTTGTCCATCGAACTCATCCAGCGCCTCCGGTCGAGATTCCCGGCCCAGATCGTGGGGATCAAAGACAGTTCAGGTGACTGGGAGAATACGCGAAGACTGTTAACCGAGGTGCCGGGGCTGATCGTGTATCCGGGCTCGGAGCTGCCGCTGCTGGAGGCACTCGCGCTCGGTGCTCCAGGCTGCATCACCGCCACCGCCAATATCAATGCGGCGCAGATTGCCAAGATCGTCTCGTTGCACCAACGGGGCCAACAGGCCGAGGCGAAGCACCAGCACGAAGCCGTGAAGAAGGTCAGGCTAAAAATTCAAGAATACGGGCCGATCCCGGCCCAGAAATACCTCCTCTCCGCGTGGTCGGGAGACGGCAGATGGCGGAACGTGCGGCCGCCGTTCCTGCGCCTGGCGGACACCGTGGGTCGCGAGCTGCGCGACACACTTGAACGGGAATTCGGGTTCGCCCCCTCACCGCGCACCCTCGCTTGAAGTACCGGTCGGTCCCGCCCCATCGACGCCCCGCGTCGGTGGCGCGAGTCTGTCGCCTCCTGGGCAAGAAGTTGATGGCACCCGGAACAACAACCGGATGAAGGGCGCAGCATCGTCCACCCAATGGACGACGAGCGAAAACGCGAAACACGAAGGGATCGGACGATGACGCTTCTCAAGAACGGAGTCGCCCTCATCACCGGTGCGGCGCGCGGGTTGGGGTGGGGTATCGCCCGAGCGTTCGGCATTGCGGGCGCGAGGGTCGGGGTGACAGACATCAGTGACGATGACCTGGCGCGCTGCGCCCAAACCCTTGCCGCCGACGGCACGGACTTTCAAACTTTCCGCTCCGACGTTGCCGACCTCGCCGAGTGCCAAAGCGTCGTGAAAAAGATCCTCGACCACTGGGGGCGCCTCGATGTGGTGGTGCATAACGCGATTTACATGCCGCTGATCACCTTTGACGCGACCACGCCGGGAGAATGGACGCGCCAGATCAATGTCGGCATGGGCGGACTATTCAATTGTACGTACGCGGTTTGGAATCAGATGAAAGCGCAAGGCGGAGGTCACATCATGGGCATCGCCAGCGGCTCCAGCATACGCGGCTACGAAGAGGAGATCGCCTACTGCACGATCAAACACGGCGCCGAAGGATTCGTCAAGGCACTCTCGCTCGAAGCTCGATCCCACAACATCGCACTCAATACGATCGGCCCGGGCGCCCGCATCAAACCGACCCGCATGACCTGGGCAGAGTACGATCAAACCCCGGCGGAACTCAGAGCGAAATGGGCGGATCCGGTCGAACTCGGCAAGGCATGGGTGTGGCTCGCCGCGCAGCCGCCCAGCCGGTTCAGCGGCTACCGCTTCGACGCCGCGAAGCTCGTCCAGACCATCGCCCGAGAAGGTGACGAGTTTGAGTTCGCGGTCGAAAAGGTCACACTCTATCCGGACGATTTTCGCGCACGCCAAGAATGGTACAGGAATCGTGTGGAATAGCACAGCCCGACGTTCCGGCGCCCAGGCTTCTCGCGCATGTCAATCCGCCTTGCCGAGCGGCAACTCACCTGACGGGCTTGCACGCCGTGTGCGCTTCCATCAAGACGAACATAGTTCACTCACCTTCGGGGGGGTTCTCACTTGAGGACGATTTATGAATCTTTGGAATGGCACGAAGTTCGAATCACTGCCCACGCCGCCGCTCAGTACATCCCGCTGAAATATGGCGAAACCGGGACAACGGGCACTCGCGTGACCCTCATCGCTGGGACGCATGGCGACGAAGGACCCTGGTCTGCCCTGGCAATCAAAATGTTCTGCCTGCGCTCCATAGCGACCCTCACCGGTCGCCTGCGTGTGATTTTCACGGCCAATGCGCTCGCGGCCGAGGTCGAGCGTCGCAACTCCTGGATCGACTCCCCCAATCCTATCGACCTGGACAGCGTGTTCCCGGGCAACGCGGGCGGCTCACACACTGACCGCCTTGCGGCGTCCATTGCCCCGTTGATCGCTGACAGCGATGTGGTCATCGACCTTCATGGCGGCGGTACCTGGTGCGTCAACGCTTTCGTCAAACGCTTCGAAGGATCCGAGCAGTTGGCGACTGATCTAGGAGCGCCTTTCATCAGCAATGCCCCCAACAAGCGCGGCGGCCTCACCACCTACGCCCGCTCGCTGGGCATGAAAGTCGCGAATGTTGAAGTGGGCGGGCGTTCGAGCAGGGAAATGTATTGGGCCGAACGCAATGCCAAAGGCCTCGAGCGTGCCCTCTTTAATCTCGGCGTCATCACCCTTGGCGCTCCCCCCGCGCCGGCCGATAAAGCCATCGATGTGAGCGCAACGGAAGCCATGCGCGCCAAAGTGGGCGGGATTTTCGTGCCCACGCTCAGGGAAGGTGCTGTGGGCACTATCATCCCAGCGGGAACTGAGCTGGGCAAGATCCTCGACCTGCACACCCTGGCCGAATTACAGGTCTTCACCGCTCCCCATGAACAAACCGCGATGATGCTCATGCGTCCCCAAATCTGCACCATAGAGGGCTCAGCCCTTGTGTATATCGTGGCCAAACCCGCCTAAGCTTCAACCTCACCCCCAGAGGCTGAGGGTCTGCAGGGCGGCACGCGCCCCCGATCGCTCATCCGTGTGTTGCAATCAGGGCGAGCGCGGTGCGCGGCGGAGATGCCGGGTGATGCTTGACATAATAGGCACAGCGCCCAGAAGCGTGGCACCGCCGAGGAAGAACGCCGACTCGACCCCCGAGGCCGCGGTCACCAGCCCGAAGACGATCGGGCTCATGATCGCCCCGATGCGCTGCACCCCCTGACGCATCCCAAAGGCCACCCCCCAGGACTCCGCGCCGACCGATTCTACCATCAAGCTCATGGTGAGTGGCTGGGTGAAGCCGAGACTCGCTCCCATCAGCCCCGACACCAAGATCAGCGGCCAGAATTGTCGCACCAGTGGTGTGATGCCCAGCGTGACGGCCAACAGCGCAGTCGCGCCAAGGAGCAGCCATGCGTAGCCAAACCACTCCACGCCCCGCGTCAGGGACGAGCGAACAACCATCGAGCCCAGGCTGATCGCGGCGATGATGACCCCGATCAGGGTTGGGGATAGACCCGCCTTGTGCAGGTAGAGTGGATAGAACGACTGCTGCAGCGTCTGCCCGCACACCACCATGAACGAGATGAAGAGAACGGCGCGCACTTCCCGTTCGCGGAGGATCGGGCCGGCAAGCGTGTGGGCCGTCGCGAACGAGACAGGGCGCCGAAGGGGAGCCGGCACACCCCGGAGCGTCCCGGCGATCGCAAATGAGGGGATCATCAGGAGCCACACCGTCGCGAACGCCGTCTGGTACCCGAACTGCCCCGTGACGAAACCCCCGATGACCGGGCCGACGACCGCTCCGGCCGAGTTCCAAAGGGAATAGTACCCATAGTTCCGGACTCGCGTGGCCGGGGTGCTCGCCGCGGCAACCACGGCTTGCGAGGCCACCGCAAACCCGATGTTAGCGATCCCCATGAGCGCGTATGCGACGGCCACCGGCCAGACAGCATGCAGGGCGGTCAGGGTCACCCCGGCAACCGCGTACAGAAGCACCGCGCCTTTGGTGACCAGGGCGGGACCGCGTTCATCCACCAACGCGCCGGCGTGGAGGGAAATCAGCAGCGGCACGACACCGGAAAGCCCGATGATCCCTCCGATGACCCCGACCGATGTCCCCTGGGAGGCAAGGTAGAGGGGGATGAACGGCGCGGCAACATACCACGCCGCGGTCGAGACAACCTGCAGCACGTTGTTCAGCCAGAGGCGTGATTCCAGGTCCGTCCCGCCGGGCGCGGCCCCGCCCGGGACGAGGGGGTCGAGAGTGCCGGACGTGCGCTCGTTACGGGACTCCGAATTAACCATCAATCACCCAACGGCAACAGTTCTCCCACGCTTCGCGGTTCTGCGGGATCGTGGGGGGCACCTTCGCCGGGTATAATGCTTCCGCAGCCCTCCGCTCGATATCATCGATGAGTCCGCGCGCGTCACTTCGCGGTTCATCGACCAACGCCCCCCCGTTCGGTGCGGCACACAATACGCGGCAAGCCTGAATCTCGAAGACATCTTCATCTTTCCACCGCACGTGAATGGACGAATAGCCGAGGATCGCTCCGCAAACGAAAGCCTAGGGCCCGAGCGGACGTAGGAACCGAGGTCGCCGGAGCGCATGTAGCTACTGGCCTCTGGAAATGGGCATCCAGGAAGGGGGGCGGCCTCGACTGGAAGGTGGTCGGAGACCGGAAACGGAACCCCAGGTGGATTCTCCGAATACTCGTAGGCAACCGGGGATGGCGTCTTCGGCGGCACATAATGCGTCCCCTCGCGAGTGCCCAAAGGGGGACAACCCATTCGTGGACATCGCGGCCTCCGTTCGGCAAGGAGATCCTATCTGTTTCGGCTCCGCGTGACCGGTGCACTGTGACCTTGAGTGGGAGGTGAGAACGATGCGACGTGTAGTGATGCTTATCGGCATGATTGTCCTCGGAGCAAGCGCGGCGGCGTCCGCCCAGGTAGTTACCAGGGACCAGTTGCGACAGTACTTCCTCGGCGGGAACGCCTACAATCAAGGCTTTCAAGCTGGCTACGCCGCCGGGGTTGCGGACGCCGCTAGGGCAGCATATGGAAACCCGAGCATGATCACCCAAGGGGTCACGCTGTGCACCCAGAACCAGACGTTCCCGACACTCGTGCAAATGGCGAGTGCGGCCGTCCAGCAGTGGCTGGCGAGAGGCAACCCCAACGTGATCGCCGCGGCACAAATCCTTGGCGCGTACAACACCTGCTCGACCGGACAGGTGCGGGATCAGGGCGATAAAGGGAAATAATCTGGGGGCTGTGTTTTGTGATTCAGCCAGTGGGACTTTGCCGTTCGAACCGCGCCTGCGCCGCGAGAACCCATCACCCTCGGAGGAATGCCGACAATTGGCCCCCCCTGCCCTCGAACCTGTCTCCTCTCCCTGCGTGGCCCGACTCTGGAGATCCATGAAATTCAAGGCGATGCGCAATGCACGCGAATCGCCCACCCACGACTTACTTGCCAGGTATCGGCGCGACCGGATGCTCGGCGTGCGCCGCCGTCCTTGTGCCGCCCATCAGGCGCGGACCGATCACGCGCGCGAGCAGGTATGCGGCGAAGCTAAAAGCTGAGACAAAAAAACCAACCGGCAGTGATGTGTAGATCGCTCCGGCGAGGCCGCCGACCGTGGAAACGAGCGCGACACCCACGCTGTAGACGACCACCAAACGGGGTTGAGGGGTTAGCCGCTGCGCAGCCGCAGAGGGGACGACCAGCAGGGTGAGGATCAGGAGGACCCCGACCACCTGGACAGCCTCAGAGACCGCCAGCGCCAAAAGCAGCAAGAATACCGAGGAAAGCAGGCGGACGGGAACGCCGCGAGCCTCTGCCACCTCTGGATCGACGCTGGCGAACCGCAGGGGCCGGTAGATCACCGCCAAAGCGGCCAACGCGATCGTTCCAACGAAAGCAACCCGCAACAAATCTTCTTGACTGACGGCCAGGATCGATCCAAAGAGGATACTGAATGCTTCTGCTGCGTAGCGCTTGGTGAGACTCAAGAACAGGACGCCCAGACCGATGCCGAAGGCCAGGACGCTCCCGATGGCGACATCGCGTTCGCGCAGGCGCACTCCCAGGATGCCGATGGCTGCCGCGGCAGCAAAGGTGGCCGTCAGCACGCCGATCATGGGCGATGCTCCAAGCATCACGGCTCCCGCCGCCCCAGTAAAGCCCACTTCGGCTAAGCCGTGCACGGCAAATGCCATGTTGCGGATCGTGACGATTGGCCCCACACATCCCGCGAGGATGGCGGCCATCACCCCAGCGGCAAGCGCGTGCTGCACAAACGCGTAATGCCAAAGCGAGGTCATCAAACGGTTCCCCCGTGCATGTGCAGCGGCTCGTGCCCGCCAAGTTCAGCACCGAGCACCACGACCCGCCCTTTGATACGCTCGACCTCCACCGGCCGCCGGTAGAGGTGGGTGAGTGTCTCGGACGTCAACACATCGTCGACACCACCGACCGCCCAGGGGCCGCCGGCGAGTAACAACACCCGATCGATCGCGGTTAACAGGGGGTTGACATCGTGTGTGACAAAAATGACGGTAACGCCCCTCCGGCGATTCCACTCAGAAAATAATTGCACGATGGTTTGTTGATAATTCAGATCCAGGCTGAGGAGTGGCTCGTCGCAGAGCAGGAGCTGCGGTCTACCGATCAGGGCCTGGGCAACTCGAAGGCGCTGCTGCTCGCCACCGGACAGGCGTCCAACCGGAGAGTCGGCGAACGCCCGCGCGTCGAGGAGTGCCAGCATCTCCTCGACGTCGCGCTCCGCCCCTCGTGCGTTTCGCATGAACCCCCACCGGTTCCCGTCTAGGCCAAACCGCACCAGATCGCGACCACGAAGCGGGAGGTCGGGATCGAAGGCCCGCTGCTGCGGCACGTACCCGATCGCTTGATTCCCCCGGTGGGGAAGATGTCCAAGGACCCGCGCCCGGCCGGCGTTGAGCCTCTGCAGTCCCAGCAGCACGCGGAGGAGCGAAGTCTTCCCCGAGCCATTCGGCCCCAGCACCGCGAGAAACTCGCCCTGCGGCACAGCCAGCGACAATCCGTCCCACAACGGTCCATGGTCGAACCGCAGGGATGCCTGATCAAGCGTGATCGCCGGAGTGTCGGACACTACTTGCCCCGGCCGAGTGCCGCTCGCACCGCGCCCAACTGCGAGAGCATCCACTGCTGGTATGACTCCCTCGGCGGCTCGGTCTCTGAGATGCCCACGATTGGGACACCGACGCGTCTCGCCAGCTCTTGCACCCTGTTGGTGATGGGGGAGACCGTTTGAGTGTTGTACAGGAGGACTTTGACCTGGTGTTTCTTCAGCTGATCCTCCATCTGCGCCATCGCTGCGGCGGGGGGGTCTTCCCCTTCCTCCACCGCCTTCTGAAACACGAGCGGGGTGACCACACGCAGGCCGAGGGCAGCTGCCATGTAACCGAAGACAGGCTCGGTGGACGCGACCAAGGTGCCGTTGTACGCTATCTTGATGCTCGCGATGGCCTGGTTCAACGGCCGCAAGGATGCCCGGAAGGTTCGATACCGGTTGCGATAAGACGCCGCCGAGCCTGGGTCGAGCTGCACAAATGTATCGAGAATGGCTTGAGCGACCTTGGGGATCGTCGGGGGGTCGTACCACAGGTGCGGGTTCTCGCCCGTCTTGCGCCCAGCCAGATTCGCAACGACAATCACCTTACGCCGCAGATCCGGCGACGCAGCCTCCAGGCGATTCATGAATTCGTCATAGCCCATCCCATTTTGGATGATCACGCGCGCGTTGGCAACGGCGACGCCGGTCCGAGCGTTGGCCGCATATTCATGCGGGTCCACGTTCGGATCACTGATGATATTGGTCACAGACACGCGATCCCCGCCAAGCTGACCGGCAATATCCCCATAGAAGTTCTCCGCCGCAACGATGATGATCCGTGCAGCCGCAGGCGCCGCCGGAGCCGGACGCGTCACTCCCAGGGCCCCCAATCCGATCATCATCCCGCTCACGGCGGCCGCCCGCGCCGACCTTGACAGCTTCATCGCGTCCCTTCATAATTTTATTGTTGAGACTTGGTATCGATACTGAATCTCTTAAACTATAGAGCGAGATGGAAACCGGTGTCAAGAGCCGACAACAAGGATAGATCGTCTCATCGGTCGAACCCCGTGGGCAATTTCGTGGTCACATCCTCGATGCTCCCGGACTCGGTTTGGACCCGGCTCCGCCAAGTGGGACTCCGCGTAACCCCACTCCGGCGTCGACTCGTCAGAATCTTCGCCTCTTCGCGACGCTGGTACACGCCTCAGGAGCTACGTATCGCGGCCGAACAATCGGGGCTGCATCCAGGCCGAGCCACGGTCTACCGCCTCATCGCGGCTCTGGCCGAAGCGGGACTCTGTCGGTCTTTCCCGCAGGCGAATCGAACGATACGATATGTCTTCTGCGCTCCCGGGCATCATCATCACATGATCTGCCTCGACTGCGGCACGGTGATTAGTCTGACTGATTGCCGCGTTAGGGTCCCGGACAAGAAATTCGCCGTGCTTGACCATGTCGTGGACTTTTTTGGCCGATGTGCCAGGTGCCAAAAGAAGGTCTCCACATGATCCGACCTCCATCGTTCGGCGGGCTGAGTGCGTGAAACGGGCGCGCCATCGAGGAAGTTGACCCCGCACGCCGCCCGCCAGACCTCCGCGCGGCCAGCTCCTTTCCACCAGTCTGCCCCACCGATCCCCTCCCATCCGCAATATCAAACCATAACTAAGGGATGAATCACGCATCGAGGAACTAAGATATGTCCGGTGCTGGTGATCGACGCTTCCCAAGGGGGTAGCCTGTGAACCGCTGCGCCGTCGCAAGGGTGGCGGAACGGTCCGAGGGCTCAGTACATATTTGGGAGCCTCAGCTGACAGTGGCCTAAGGCTCATCATCTCTACGCAGCGACATCGGCAAGGGAAGCGACAGCCGGGCTCGAGTCGGGGGACAAAAGAGGAGGTCGGGTGGTGCAAAAACCAATCATGCTGGGGTTTGCCGCCATCGCGGTAGCGGGACTCATGGCGACGGCATCCGCGCAAGGTCAGAAGGCCGGTGGGCTGTTAAAGGCAGCGCTCGACCTTGATCCTCCCACTATGGACCCGCACCTCTCGGGCTCGGCGGTGGACCGTCAGGTGTTTCAGAACCTCTACGACAAGTTGGTGGATATCGACGAGAATTTGGCCATCGTGCCGATGCTGGCGGCGTCATGGACGATTAGCCCAGATGGGAAAACCGTGACGTTCAAACTCCGTCAGGGGGTAAAGTTCCATGACGGGATTCCATTCAACGCGGAGGCGGTGAAGGCCAACTTCGATAGAATGCGGGATCCAAAGTTCCCCTCCGCACGACGGAGTGAGATCGCACCGGTGGCAAATGTCGTCCCGGTCGACGCCGCGACCGTCCAGATCACACTGGAGCGGCCCTACAGCCCGCTGCTCTATGTCCTCACGGATCGGGCCGGGATGATGCTCTCTCCGACCGCCACGCAAAAGGACGGCCTGAACTTTACGCTGCACCCGGTAGGGACCGGCCCTTTCGTGTTCGCGGAGAAGATCCCCCAGGATCACATCACGCTTCGCCGCAACCCAGACTACTGGGAGAAAGGGCTCCCGCAGCTCGACGGGATCGTCTACCGGATGATCACCGACGACAACGCCCGCATCGCGAATCTTAAATCTGGGGACGTGGACATCGTCGGCACCGTTTCCCCCTCCCTCAGGTCAAGGAACTGGCCGCAGACGCCGCTCGGCCCGGGGCTGGTTTCCGCCTGCTGCAGCACGGTGCCATCGCCTGGACCGCCATCGCGTTGAACGTCACCAAACCGCCCTTTGACAACAAGCTGCTCCGTCAGGCTTTCGCCGCCACGGTGGATCGTGATGCGATCGCCAATGTCGTGCTTCAGGGCGCCGCGTACCCGGCGTATTTCTTCTTCCCGAACGGGACGCCGGCGTACGATGCGGCCTGGAAGCTGCCCCCACGGACCGTCGCGCTGGCTAAAGAGAAACTTCAGGCCGGGGGACATCCCGAGGGATTCACCTTCACGTTCCTTACCCAGCCGGGACAACAACGCCTAGCGGTCGCACAAGCGATCCAAGCAATGGCCGCGGACGCGGGGATCCAGATGAAGATCCAGATCGTTGATCAGGGCACGATTATCGATGCGATCAGCCACTTGAAGGAGGAAGCGGCGCTCATCGAGTGGAGCGGCCGTCCCGATCCCGACTTCGATATCTACCCGTTTACAACCCAGTCTGGCATCGGGTCCTTCAACTACACGGGGTACAACAACCAACGCGTCCAAACACTCCTCGACGCCGCACGGTACCTAGGGGCCATGAGTCAGCGGCGCCGGGCGTACGGTGAGGTGACAAAGCTGCTCGTCGATGACGTGCCCTACGTGTGGCTGTACTTCCCTAAAGAATACAAGCTCATTTCCACCCGCGTGCACGGGTTTGTGCAGGTTCCCGACGGCATGATGCGCTTCCGAGGGGTCACCCTCTCACCGTGACAGAGTGGGCCGGAGGAGGCAAAGACGGTATCGGGGCTGGGAAGCGGTGCCGATGTTCCTTTGGCGACCAGCAAGACAAAGCAGATGGGATACTCGGAGAGCCGAACATCTAACTGAGAATCTCCCCGAAATGGCCGCGGGATCCAAAAAGGCGCTCTAGGACTCATCCCAGCCGGCCCGTTGGGGAAAAGCGGACGCAATGCGTGGAGTCTAAGCTCTACACACTCCCCTCTCTCTGGCGCCGCGTCGTTCTATACCCAGTCGGGTCAGGGGCCGAGTGGCACCCGTAAAGCCTCACCTCACGTCGCACCCTCCAGGGAGTCTCCCTATGCACCTGAGCCGCGGGCTCCCTCCGCGTATGTATCCCAGTCTCGCAACGGAACCGACCAGTCCGTCGGGCCCACGGGCCGTGTGGAAATGTGGCACATCGCGGAGGTCGGCGTCGCCCCGTGCCAGTGCCACTGGCCCGCAGGGATGACCACGATGTCCCCCGGCCTGATGAGCCGCCGCTCCTGTTCCGTCGCAACGATCCCTTCGCCCTCCACGATATGGAGGGCCTGGTAGGTTTTGTGAACATGCGGCCGGGTCCGCGCCCCCGGCGCGAAGAATACCGCGACCATATCGATGCCCCTAGCGTCCTTCGTTGCGTGCAGATCTTGGAAGCGTGCGGTACCGCTGAAGTTCTCGGGGCTCCCCGGCGGATGCGCCCGCGCCGCTTGCACTCTGACGATGTGCATTTCGACCTCCCGCACTCTGCCATCTACTGCATCTGGCGCGTTTGCGCACTCAAGAGTTCCCTACGTCGGCTCCACCATCGTCGCGGCGAAGCGCGCGTCGAACCTCTATCTGATGGCGACCGCGGTCATGGAGCCGTTTACATTCGGGACACCGTGCGTGAGATCGGAGCCCATCAAATTCTATTCGAATCGAACGGACCCGCCGTGCTCCCGTCCACGCAGATTCTGGCGATCAAGCAGGCGGAGCTGCGGCCTGCGGAGGAACGCCAGGTGCTGGGGGAGAACGCCGCGCGATTGCTGCGCCTGTAACGTGCTCGAGGCGGGGCGTCAAAGTTGCGATTCACCGCTGCGGCCTGACCCGGTCGCTCCTCCCGGAAGGGCCGGGTCGGGGGGGAGCCCTGACCCCACGGCCATAGGGCCGGCTCCGCTCGTCCGCCCTCCGGTCACGATAAGCTCCAGGATCTCGTCCTCGGTGACCTCCCCAACAAGGCGGGTCGCGACGTGCCGTCCTTGCTTCAGCACGGTGACGCGGTCTCCAATCGCGAACACTTCCTGAAGCCTGTGGCTGATGAGAATCACGCCGACCCCGTGGTGCTTCAGGTCCGCGACGAGACGGAGCACCTCCTGCGTCGCACCAGGCGACAAGTTTGCGGTGGGCTCGTCGAGGATAAGCACCGCTGGGTCGACCGATAGCGCCCGCGCGATCGCGACGCTCTGCCGGCGCCCGCCTGAGAGGTGCCGGACCTGGACCGCCACGGACGGCGCATCGATGCGGAGACGCCGCAGCATCGCCTCCGCCGCCCGCTGCATGGCCCGGCGGTCCACAAACACGTGCGCTCGCTTCGGCCAGCGACCAAGGAAGATGTTCTGCGCGATATCGAGGTTGTTGCAGAGGGCGAAGTCCTGGTACACCATCTCGATGCCGCGCCGGCGCGCGTCGGCGGGAGTGGTGAACCGAACCGCGGCCCCGCGGAATACAATTCGTCCGGCCTCGGGTTGCACCGCGCCGGATAGAATCTTCATGAGGGTGGATTTTCCGGCGGAGTTGTCGCCGACGAGGCCGTGAACTTCCCCGGGCGCCAATGTGAAATCCACTCCCCGGAGCGCGTGAACCGCGCCGAAGTGCTTCTCGATACCCTGCATCTCGACGAGGGGCGGACTCATCCTGTGGCGTCCTCCCGTGGGCCGGGGGCGGCGCACCCCGCCACCCCAGCCCTGCGTTCCGACCGACCGAAGGTTACTTCAAGAAGCTGTCGACGTTTGCTTTCGTCACGACATCGAGGCCCGTGTGGGACGGGTCCGCGGGTTTGGTCTTTTTGGTCACGTACGCGTAGAGCGCATCGATGCTGTCAACGCCCATCTGATACGGCCGCTGGCCGACTAAGGCGCTCACGTACCCAGCCTTGAGGATCTCGAGTTCGGCCCGGAGGGTATCAAACGACACCACCGCAAACTTGCCGGCTTTCATTGCGGCGGCCTTGGGCTTCAGCGCCTGCTTGTACGCCTCCGGCGCGAACAGCGGCCACCCGCCCACGGCGACAACCCCGCTGAGATCGGGATGCGCGGCGAGGGCCTGTTCGATGAGCTGGACGGCCCGGTTGACATCGTCGTTGCACGGGAACGGCGAGCCGGATACCTCGGTGAACTTGTCCGCCACCCCCGCTTGTTTCAGGCCGTCATGGACCCCTTTGATCCGCTCGTTGAGGTTTTCGGCCCCCAGCCCGCCCGTGATGATCGCGTACTTGCCGCCGCTTGGCAACGCCATGGCAAACTGCTTGCCGAGGGCGACGCCGCCGGCGTAGTTGTCGGTCCCGATGAACGCGAGCCGGCCCGAGCCCGACGCCGCATCGGAATCGAACGTGACGACCGCGATACCCGCGGCGATTGCCTGCTTGATCACCGGCACGGCGGCCTTGCCGTCGACAGGCGCAACCGCCATCCCATCAACGTGACGCTGGATCAACCCTTCCAGCACTTGGATCTGCGGCTGGATCTCCGTCACGGTCGGCCCCGTAAAATCACACGTTACCCCCAGCTTCTTCGCTTCGGCCTCACACCCGCGCCGCACGTCGTTGTAGAACGGGTTGTTGATCGCCTTGGGCACGATCGCGAAGATCAGCGCTTTAGCCCCGTGCGCGGACGGAGCTCCCGGTGGGATGACCACGAGCCCCGCCGCTAGGACCAATACCGAAATGGTACGCCACACGCGCATCACCATACCTCACCCCCTTTGTCGGTTCCTTCCGGGCTGCGCCCGCGATTCGCACCGCGGCGCCGGCGCCCCCGGCCGAAGGGCCGCCTGGTCAGTCGCGGGCGAAGCGCAGCCGCACGCGGTCCAGCAACACCGCCACGATGATCGTGCTGCCGATCACCACCTCCTGCCAAAAGGCGGGGACGCCCATCAGAACCATCGCGTTTAGGAGCACGCCGATGAGGGCGGCGCCCGCGAACAGGCCGAGGACGGAGCCCTGGCCGCCCAGCAGACTAATGCCGCCGATCACCGCCGCCGCGATGACGTTGAGTTCCTCGCCCTGCCCGGTGGTCGCGTCGCCGACGGAGAGCCGCGCCGCGAGCAGGATACCGGTCAGAGCGGCCAGCGAGCCACTGGTCATGTAGGCGACGAGGCGGACGCGCTCCACGTTGATTCCGCTCAAACGGCTGGCCTCGTCGTTGCCGCCGGCCGCATATACATTGTAACCAAACGGGGTGTGGGTCAGAACGATCCACCCGACGAACACCACCAGAATCATGAAGACGACCGGGTAGGGCACCGGGCCGAGATACCCGGCGCCCAGGCCGACAAACGTCGCGCCGTCTCGACCGAGCGCCGAAAGGGGATATCCCTGGGTGATGACGAGCGAGAGGCCGTGGGCAATCGACAGCATGCCGAGCGTGGGAATGAGCGGGGTCATTCGCGCCCTCGTCACCAGCAGGCCGTTCGCGGTACCGCAGGCCCACCCGGCACCGACCCCGATGGCGACCGCGGGGAGGAGCCCTGCGCCGAGGCCGAGGAGTTTGGTGGCGACCACGCCGCCGAGGCCCATCAGAGATCCCACGGAAAGGTCGATGCCGCCACCGCCCGCCAGAATGACGATCGCTTCGCCCACGCCGACCGCGGCGATGAACGAGAAGTTGCGCGCCACCTCAAACAGGTTATCGGACGAGAGGAACCGGGGCGCGATAAGGGAAACGGCGACGATCACGAGCGCCAAGGCGGCGTAGATCGCGACCTCGTAGGATCCCAGCATCCGGGCACCCCACCCACGCCCGGACGGAGCGAGGATCGGGCCCACGGCCGCGGGATGCGTGTCACCGACCGTCATGCCCGGATCCGCCATTTTGGAATCAGCCGTATCACCGCCGCCCTCGGTTTCCCTTCCCCGTGCTTTCGGTAGCACGGCGCCGGAGTCCTCGAACCACTCAACAACGCAGCCGGTAGAACTCCATCGCGTTCCGGCCGAAGATCTTACTACGCGCCTTCGCAGAGAGATCCGCTAGCGTTGCGGCAGCGGTATCGAGCACCTGGCCATACGACCCGGCCACCAGACAGACCGGCCAGTCGGAGCCGAACATCAACCGGTCTTCTCCGAACCAGCCCACCACCCGGCGCACGTAGGGTATCAAATCGTCCGGTCGCCACGCGTGCCAGTCGGCCTCGGTGATCATCCCGGAGAGCTTGCAGGAGACGTTCCGCAGATCGCTGAACGGCGCCATCGCCTCCGCCCAGGAGTGGTGGTCCCCGGTGCGGATCGGGGGCTTGGCGATGTGGTCAATGACGAACCGCATCTCGGGAAGTTCGTGCGCCACACGCCACGCCGCCGGAAGCTCACGGGTGCGGACGAGGAAGTCAAACGCCAGTCCCGCATCCCCGAGCGCTCGGAGTCCTCGCCGTACGTCCTCGCGCACGAGCCACCCCGGATCCGGCTCGTCGTGGGCCTGATGCCTGATCCCCACAAGCCACCGGCCTTCGGGCGCCGCCCGCACCTCGCGGAGAACGCTCTCCACGCCGGGGTCGGCGAGGTCAACCCACCCGACCACACCGGCGACGAACCCGGCCCGAGCCGCCACGCGCAGGAGCTCGCGTGTTTCCGCTAGGCTCGACAACGTTTGAACCAGCACGGTGCGATCGACGCCGTGCTGTGCCAACTGCGGGGCCAGGTCCTCGGGCCCAAACCGGCGCCGAACGGCCGCGTATTCGGCGGTCAGCCACGGGTAGGTTACGACCGCCGGATCCCAGAAGTGCTGGTGCGCATCAACCACCGGTTCCCTACGCACCGTCTCCCCCCTCTCCCGGTAGGGGAGCATCCGCGGGAAGAAGCCGCTCCCGCCGAAGGTTCTCCCAGAGCGCCGCGGGGATCGGGTACCGCAAGCACTGGATGTTCTCGTCCACCTCCGCGGACGAGCGGCACCCGATCAGGACGGCAGAAACCGCCGGGTGCCCAAAGGGAAACTGGAGGGCCGCGGCCTTCAACGGAACGCCATGCCGCTGGCAGATCGCGTGGATGTGCTGCGCCTTTGCCACCAACCCGGGCGGCGCCGGCACGTAGTCAAATGTGGCGCCCATCCGCGGGTCCGCCAGGATCCCGCTATTGTACACACCTCCGACGATCACAGCGACCTGCCGGGCTCTACACGCGGGCAGCAACCCCCCCAGCGCGGCCTGATCGAGCAGCGTGTAGCGCCCGGCCACCAGGACGCAGTCCAGATCGACCTCTCGCACAAACCGCTCCAGCAGCTCCGCCTGGTTCATGCCCGCGCCAACGGCGGCGATCGTCCCCTCCCGGCGGAGGTGGTCCAGCGCACGGTACGCACCCCCGCACGCCTCGGGGTAGTGGGCGTCAGGATCGTGGATGTGGAGGATATCCACCCGGTCAAGCTCCAGTCGCGTCAGGCTCTCCTCGATTGATCGCATGACGCCGTCGTAACTGAAGTCAAATATCGGGCTCACGTCGGGCGTACCTTGGTAGAACGGCTTGCCGCGATCGAACTGGGTGAGATCGGGCGGCGCGCCGGCGCGCAGCAGACGCCCGACCTTCGTCGAGAGCACGTACTCACCGCGGGGCTTGCCGCGGAGGACGTGTCCGATCCGTTGCTCGGCGAGGCCGTATCCGTAGAGCGGCGCTGTATCGAAGAACCGCAGTCCCGTCTCATAGGCGCGCTCGACGGTGGCGTGGGCCCGACGGTCCGCCACCGCCTCGAACAAGCCGCCGAGTGGCGCGGTGCCAAGGCCCAGCCGCGTCACCGTCAGCCGTGTCCTACCCAAGAGCACCCGTTCGCTGGGGTCCATCGCTGCCGGAAGAGTTCATCGTCAGGGCACCATCTTCCCCACCCCTGCCGGTCCTCTGCATCCGGATCTGGGGTCCCCTTCTTCTCGGCCCCCCGTCTCGCAACAAGCAGCCACCAGTCAACATAGCGGTCAGGTATGCGGTCTCAGGTTCCGGGTCAGATCCAAGAGGCGGGGCTCATGGCGAATTCGGCAATCGGCGGGGAGGGTTCGAATTCATCGCACAGCGTTGGAGCGGATACTGGAGCGGCCCACTGTCTCCCCTCGTCGCCCCTGGCGGGATGGCGGGGATATCGAGTCAACGACGCGGAGAAGTCGTGTACGTAAACTGGCTTGGGGGCATGAGTCCCCCCCCAGGCTCTTGGGACCTAACTCAGGAGCCTAAGGTCCCGGACCGTGGTGACCGTAACTCGGTCTTCTCCTTCCGTAGTAGGCCTATGTGGTCGGCTTCAGATCGGGGGTCGCGACATGCCACACGCCGTTCTGTGGTCCATGCCGGCCCTCCCCTTGAACTTCGCCGGGCTTTGAATCAACCCCAAACCTATAGAGGAAGTGCCCATTGTAACTTACCTGGGACCCGTTGGCGGTCTTGGCGATGGCAATCTTCCCCGTCGCCGAGGCTGGGGCTTTTGGAGCCACGACGGCCAACAATGGCGGCCACGCGCCGGCACAGCCTCCCGTACATGCACTCGATGTCGCGGTATCTGAGCTCAGGTAGTAGAGGCTCATGCCTTTTGTGTCCACAAGAATCGGCTGCGACTTCCCCTCAATCATGACGGTGGCTACGTTGAGGGTGGAGGATTGGCTGGGTGGCTGCGTCGGCTGCGGACTCGGTGTATAATTGTATTGAGCAGACGCCACCCCGACAGATATCATCAACGCAAACAGCACAGCGCCCACGATCCTACCCCTCATCATCCGCATAGGAATACCTCCTTTGGATCATACTGCGCTAAACAGTTGCAGAGGATAACGCAAAACCCGCGGTGGTTCGCTTCGTCTTCGACGCCCCAGGCGACATCGGGAAAGAATGGATTGCTGATATCCGACACGAACAGGCCGACGGTCTGGGTACGACAAGTTCTCGGAGTGCGGGCGAGCCCGTTCCGCCGGCACCCAAGATTCTGGATAACCCCGGCACCAGCCCGGCGCAACTCCCCGGAGATTCCAGGGTGGTTGCTGACGACGGCAGAAACTGTCGACACGGAAACATGTGCCCGCCGCGCAACATCCTGCATGGTGGCCATCGCCGAGGGCCCCCGAGCGGAACGTTTCACCGAAACGTTTCGATGGACGTCCCGGCAATCCTTCAGGATCAGGACTGCCAGAGGTGAGCCGGGCGCCCTTCCCACATCGCGGTATACAGCGACACAAGGCTTTCCGGGTCAAGTGGACGCGGGTTGTTGGGCCGCGGGTACTGCTTGAGGCATTCCTCAACGAGTTCCGGCAGGCGCTCACGCTCCAGCCCAAGCGCGCGAAGCGATTCCGGAATGCCGACGTCCTGGCAGAGCCCCCCCACCGAGGCAACCACGTGCTTCTCTCCCACGCCAGCGGCCGTTGCGACCAGCCGTAGACGCTCGCCTGCGGCCTGACGGTTATATGCCATGGTGTACGGAAGCGCCAGCGCGCAAGAGAACCCATGTGGGGTGTGAAGCCGGTTCGCTATCGTATAGGCGATCGAGTGGCCAACGACCATGCCGGCGTTGAGCGTCAGGCCCCCCATGTACGCGGCAAGCAACATATCGGCGCGGGCCGCTGCGTCGTTTCCGTCGGCATAGGCGCGGGGCAGCGCACGGAAGATCAGCTCAATGCCTTGCGTTGCCATAAGATCCGTCAACCCTGTCGCGTTCGTGGACAGCATGCCTTCGATGCAATGGCTCAGCGCGTCTAGGCCGGTGTCGGCGGTGACCTTGGGGGGTAGCGAGTGGGTGAGCGTGGGGTCCAAGATCACCCCTGCCGCGAGGAGCTGCGGGTGATTGTTGGCAAATGCTTTGAGGGGCCCTTTCGTGACCACCGCGTTCTGGCTGGCCTCTGCTCCGGTCCCCGCGGTGGTGGGCACGAGGATTGTCGGAACGCCGGGGTTCGCAAACCGCTGCCCGACGAAATGCGTATAGTCGAACACGCTTCCGGCGTTGCGGACAAGCGCAGCACTGAGCTTTGCGACGTCCATCACGCTGCCGCCGCCGACGCCAACCACCAGGACCGGGGATAAGTGCCGGGCCACCGCGACGGCGCTGTCGGCGGTCTCTGCACTCGGCTCGCCGGGGATATTCGAGTAGCGCTCGATCCGGAACCCTGCCTTCTCGAGCCCCGAGACGATCTCCCGCGCCAACCCGAGGCGATCTCCAACAGGGTCCGTCATCAGCAAGACGGGACCCACCGCGATCGCGAGCTCCCTGACACAGTCCCCGATCTGGGTCGCGGCGCCGGTCCCGAACCAAATACGACTCGGTGTGCGGAACGGACGGGGTTGATCAAAAAGCTCATAGCGGGAACCCATCGCGGGCCCTCCTAATCCTGGAGTGACCGCACAGGCAATGCCATCTGGCGCCTCAAGTACCGACGAAACTCGGTGCGGTGTGCGGGACTCTTCGCGAGGACCACTGCCATCCCCTACGATCCCCTGTTTGTTGGGATGTCAAAGATTTTTTCTTTTGACGCCAGGATGCACGATTGGGAGGCCGCGGTCGATGCGCGCAACGCCGATTCGACACGGGCGCGAGCGCCGCATCCCTGAGGGCTGTTCGTCTATGGTCGAACTAAAGCTTCTGATCCAGCGGTGGGCTCGCGCGGGTTCTCGACGCCGCGAAAGCGCTGGTCCGGCGTGCGGTCCGCCTTAGCGAGCCCGGGCCATCCTCCATTACCCCCTCGCGGTATCCGAGGGGGGAAGCTTCGCGATCAACCCCGCGAGCAGCGCCGCCCGCCGTGGTAACGACTCGACGAGTACGAACTCATTCCGGCTGCAAGCGTGCCCGCCTTCTGCGCCGAGACCGTCAAGCGTCGGGATCCCCAGCGCGCCGGTAAAATTGCCGTCGGACCCCGCCTGGGTAGCCGCTCCGTCCAGGGCGAGACCGATCTCCCGGCCGCAGGCCTGCGCCAGTTGGAGCAGCCGTTCTCCCCCCGGGGTGCGTTCAAACGCAGGCCGCGTAATCCCCCCTGCGAGTTGTGCGGACGTCCCCGAGACGTGGGGGGCGCCGGCGATGATCTGGATGCGTCGCAGAAGTTCCTCGGCGTCACCCGCGGTGCGGGCGCGCACATCGACGCTGGCGGTCGCCCGGTCCGGGATCACCTGTCGGGCGCTGCCCCCAGCGGCGACGCCGACGGTGACCAGCGTTCCGCGCACGGGGTCGGTCAGGTCCTCCAGTTCCAGGATCTTGTGGGCGAGCGCGTGGACGGCGCTCGCCCCGCGCTCCGGCGCGGTGGTGTGCGCGGTGATACCGCTCACCTCCAGCGACAGGGCCCCGACCATGCCGCGTTGCACGACCAGGGCGCCATTCTCCCGGGCAGGCTCCATGACCAAGGTCCAGTCGGCACGCCGCGCCTCGCGCTCGATCCACGCCCGGCCTGTCGGGCTCCCCAGTTCCTCGTCGCCACAGAGGAACACCGTGGTCGCCGCGAGCCCGTCCCACTCCATCTCCCCCAGAGCGCGCAGCGCCGAGAAGAGCACCACCCACCCGCCCTTCATGTCCAAGACCCCGGGGCCGTACGCCCGTCCGCCCTCGACCCGAAACGGGTTGTTCGCCAGCGTCCCCCGCGGCCAGACCGTGTCCAGGTGGAGCAGGGCGAGCAGGCGGCCGCGCCCGCCGCCCGCCCTGCGCGCAACCAGGTGGTCGCCGCACGACGGCTGAGGCACGGTTTCGACGGCGAATCCGGTCGCGGCCAGAGCGTCTGCGGCAAGTCGCCCCGCGCGATCGACCCCCGGCTTGTCCCGCGAGCCGCTCTCGGCGGACACGTACGCTCCGAGTTCCTCAACCATGGACCGCTGGCGCGTGGCGAGAACTCGGTAAATCCGCTCCGTCATCCCCACGGCTGTCCCTGCCCGGCCTGCGCTACGTCGATACGCGAAGAGATTTCAGAGCCTCGGGCGGAAGCTTCGGGCCGTACTTCTGCTTCGAGTGAAACGCGCCGCCGAGATCGGCGTCGGCCAGCATGCGCAAGACCTGGGATTCGCGGAAGTGGAGGGTGAACGTGCGCACGTCCCGGAGCGCGCGTTCGAGCGGGAGCGTCTTGAAAGCGCTGCGCGCGCCGCAGACGTCGAACGCCTTGGTCGTGATCATGATCGCCGCCTGCTTTGAGGTGTGCAGGGCGCGCATCGAGGCCAGTTCGGCGTCGTCGTACCGGCCCTGCTCCCACAGCCAGGCGGCGTACCACATCGACGTGCGGGTGGCCTGGAGCGCGGCGTCCATTTCGCCAAGGGTGCAGGCCGTCACATCGTCTTTCGCCAGGAAGGGGCGCTCCTGGACATACCGCCGGACGAAGTCGAACACCCCCTGCGCCGTGCCGAGGTGGTTGGCTACGTATCCGAGGGTGAACGTGCGCGGGTCCCGCTGCACCCAGTCGCCCGGCTCGCCGATCACGTTCTCGACAGGGACGAAGACGTCGTTGAGGCGTAGGCTCCAGCTGATCGTCGCCCGCATGCCCATGGTGTCCCACGTATCTTCCAGAGACACGCCGGGTGTCCCCTTGGGCACGATCACGGTCGTATACCCCTCGGCCACGGTGCGGGTGCCCGGCGCCAGCACATAGATCAGATAGTAGTCCGCGGCGGGGGCCAGTGAGCCAAAATGCTTCACCCCGGAAAGACGGAAGCCGCCGTCCGCGGGACGCAGGACCGATTCGACCGTGCTCGAGCTGATCCGGGCGGGATCGGTCTCGCTCCCGCAGGAGGCGATGAGGGCACCTCGCGCGGCGACGTCGCCCAGGATCCGGCGGCGCTGCTTCTCATTCCCCAGGTAGGCGACGATCCCGCTGGCATGGGAGTGAACCTGGAGCAATTGGGCGGTCGATGCCGCCCCGGAGGCGATGGCCTCGAGCACCAAGTAAAACGGCAGAAACCGCGTGCCCTGCCAGAACCCGTGGCCGCCCAGCGCGGTCGGCACCGTCAGCGCGAGCAGGCCCCCTGCGCGCAGTTGATCGAAGTCCTTCTCCGGGAACGCCGCGGCTTCATCGTATTCGCGCGCCCGTGTGGCAAACTCGCCCCCGAGCCCGCGGGCACGTTCGACAAGTGCGCGGTCCTCTTCGGTCAGACGGAAGTCCATGGCCCGCCCTCTCCTTCCGACGCATCATGCCGATGCACCGTCCCCTGCTTCATGACGAACCGGACGCGCTGTACGGCGCGGATGTCCGAGAGGGGGTCGCCCTCAACGGCGATCACGTCCGCGCGTTTGCCGACCTCGATCGATCCAGCGCTCTCCGCGAGGCGGCAGATCGCCGCGTTCCAGCTCGTCGCCGCCTGGATGGCTTCCATCGGTGTGTACCCACCCTCGACGAGGTTCTGCATTTCGATCGCCAGGTCGCCGTGGTTCTCATCCGTGCCGATGCCGATTCGCACACCGCGCTCGCGAGCCTGCGCCGTGGTCCGGCGGTACGCCTCGATCATCGCCAGGCATCGATCGCGCTGCGTTGCCGTCGCGCCGGCGTGCCGGGCCACGACGTGCGCGTACCCCGACGTGAGCACGAGGAACGTCCCCCGGCGGGCCATCTCCGCGAGCACATCGTCGTCGAGCCAGGCGCCGTGCTCGATGGAGAACGCGCCCGCGTCGACCAGGTCGCGCGCGGCGGTCCCGCCGTGGCAGTGAGCCGCCAGCGGCAGGTTCACCCGACGCGCCTCCTCCACCGCGGTCACGATCTCATCGCGCGAGAAGCAGGGGGTGAGCGGGTTCACCGCACGGGTCGCAGCGCTCCCCGTCGCAAACATCTTGATCAGATCGACGCCCGCCTTTGCCTGCCGGCGGATGTGCGTGCGAATTTCTGGGGCACTGTCTACGCCGTTGCCCGGGAACCAGCTCTGCACCCCTCCGGTGATTGTGATGGCTTGCCCGCTAACCAGGAGGTGCGGGCCCTCGATCATTCCGTCCCGGATCGCCCGGCGGAGGAGCAGATCGATATGATTTTTCTCGCCCATCACGCGGAGGGTCGTAATCCCCGCCCGCAATATCTTCCGGCAGTTCGCGGCGCCGCGCAGACCCGACCAGGTGTCGGGCTCTCGCTCCAGGAGCTCCTTCGGATCCGTCCAGTCGAAGCAGAGGTGATCGTGCGCGTCGATCAGTCCCGGCAGCACGGTGGATGCTCGCAGGTCGATTGTGCGGGTATCCGCTGGACCGTCGACGGACCCCGCCGGGCAGATGGCCGCGATCACGCCGTCCTCGACCAGAATGAGGGCCCCGTCGAGCGGCGGCTGGCCGGTCCCGTCGATGACGCGGCCGCAGCGCAGGACGGTTTTCAGAGGTTCCCCTCGGGGGCGGGAGAACCCGCTCCTCCGGATCCGAGGGCGGCGCGGATGATCACGAGCGCGCTCTGGAAGTGCGCCGCGAGCAAGCGCTCCGCTCGGTCGCCGTCACGCCGGCGGAGGGCCTCGACGATCTGCCGGTGCTGCGTGTGGTGGCGCACGGCCGTCTCTCGGTCGTAGAACTGCAGCGTGCGGTGGCTGAGAAAATACTCCCGGTAACTGTTGGCCAAACGGATCAGCCGCCGGCTGTGAGACGATTCCGTCAGCAGCTGGTGGAATGCGTTGTTGAGCGCGGCGCGCTCCTCCAAGGAGGTGCTGTCCAACGCGGCCAGCGCCCGATCGCATGCCTTCTCGATTGCGGTGAGTTCCTCGGGCCGGATTCTGCGGGCGGCCACGTTGGCGGCATAGCCTTCCACGCGCTGGCGCAGCCCGTAGATTTCCTCAAACTCTTCTTCGCTATTCCTTACGATGACCCCGCCCGTGGGGACGAGGTCGACAAGACCCTCGAACTCCAGCTTGGAGAGGGCTTCCCGGACCGGGGTCCGACTCACGCCGAGCATCTCTGCCAGCTCCGTTTCGATGAGGCGCTGCCCCGGCTTGAAGCGCTGTTGCAAAATCGCCTGGCGAAGGGTGCGGTGCGCTTGGACCGTGACTGGCTCAGACCGCTGTATCTTCAGGGTGCCGGTGAGTCGGGCCATAAATGTGTATACTGCATGCAGTAGGCAAAACCTTCCTCGCGAGCAGGCCAATGCCCGCAGGCTCTAGGTCTCTGCCCATGGGGACATCAGGGTCCTGCCCCCGACACCTCAGGCGAACCGCTCACACGGCGCCCAACTTGTCCGGGTTGCCGATGGCCCAGACATTGCGGATCCGCGCCCGATCAACGTCGATGCTGACGACGACAGCTGGCGTGCCATCACTGCGGGAACCAACAGCGTGGGCTTGCCGTTGTCATCCGCAACCGCGTACCGCGCGCCGGCCGGTGCGAAACGCGCCGTGACACCGATAAGGAATCGGGCGACGTTTGTGCGACCCCGGATCGGCCGGAGGACGGCGCCCCGGACCTTGCCCCCGAGGAGCCAGGCGGTATGTGACACCGGTTTCGCCCAGCGTGCACTCCTGATTCATGTGGAGGTCTGCTGTCAGCCGCCCCGCTACACGAGCGGGGCTTGTGACCGTGCGGGAACGGTGAGAAACGAGTAGGAAAGAGGGTGGAGTGCGTGCTACAGGTCGTAGGAATCTCTTGTCGATGTTAGAATCTACCCCAAAAACCTTAGTGCTTATTCAGTCCCTTGTGCCGTTCCCGCCTGCGAGCGGGTCAACGGGCTCTCCCAGACGCGGAATAGCACCTCTTTGAGCTGGGCGAAACGGTCTGGTCCAAGCTCAACGCTCCATTCGCGCTCGATATCGCGGAGTATGCCGGAGATTCTTGAGTACGCAGCGCGACCGCGTTTGGTCAAGCGGATAATTCGCGCGCGGCCCTCGTCGGGTGCGTCGGACCGGACGATATAGCCCAGGCCTTCAAGGCTCCGGAGTAGCTGGTTCATGGCCTGCTTGCTCATGCCCGCGCGCTCGGCGAGAACGCCTGGGCGAACCCCATCCGGGCTCGGATATTGCAGCACCGCCATATGCGGCACGCGTAGCTCCTCAAAACCCGCTGCATTCAACTCCTTGATGAGACGGCGCTGGATCGCCTGCGCCGGTACGCGCAACAATGCGCCGATGCGCATATCTCTCGTTTCGACCGGTGAACTTGTTAGGCTCGACGTGCGGTCACGGATCGTTTTACGCCCCATGTTCGTCCCTGCCCTAGCGGCGGGTGGCACTCTTACGTTCGTGAACTGTGTGTGCTCCGTCAACTCGCCCCGTAGACGCCGGCACCGGGATCATGTCGAAGCGAGCAGCAAGTGCGGCCTGTTCCTCTTCGCCTCCGTGCCGAGCAGCCAGTTGCTGCATTTCCTCGAGATAGCGCTCGAAGCCGGCGGGATGATGCATAACCAGGAGGATCGCGCTGTCACTGCTCGCATTGTGAAAGCCGTGGATCGTTGCACGCGGGACAAAGGCGAATGTGCCTGCTCCAGCCGTGTGTCTCTCGTCGCCGATGCGCAGCACCACCTCACCTTTGAGGACGTAGAAGAACTCGTCGCGCCCGCGATGATAATGCGGCCCGGCGCCGACCGTCCCCGGCTCGACTCGTCCTTCCCAGACGGTGCACAGGCCGCCGGTCTCTGCTTCCGACGCCTTGACCGTCACGCCCGCGCCAGTGCACCCGACCGCAATAAACCGTCCCTCGCCGGGAGCCACCACAACAGCCTTCATCATGTTCCTCCTCATCCCCTACATGCCGATGACAGCCTCACGGGATCGGCCATTCCCGGTCTACGAGGCTCAGTCGTGAATAGTCCAAGTCAATGAGCTACTCCGGCTCGCAGTGCGCTGTTACGGTGCCGGGGTGAGGCCATGGCGGCGCATGATTTCCGCCATCTTCGCTCGGTCCGGCGGCCCGCCGGCCGCCAGGTTGATCACCTCGGCAGACTCGCGGAAATACTGCGGACCTAGTACGGCTGGCGTGATCACGCAGAGCGCCCTCACGTTCTGGCTTCCGGTGTTGTCGAACCGGTGAATGGCGCCGCGCGGAATGCAGAGTGCCTGCCCCGGCCCGACGTCGAAAGGTCTCCCGTCAACGGTCCAGGTCAACACTCCGTCGATGCCGTAGATCGTCTCTTCGTAATGGTCGTGGCTATGCGCCGGAGCCGCCAGGCGCTGCGCGGCCGGGACAAGGAGCTCAAACACTGCGACACTTCCACTCGAGTTCTCTCCGGTGATCAAGAAGCGCACCGCGAGCGGCCCGATACGGATGGTTTCGTCGGCAGGATTGACGTGCAGGTCGATCTTCTGCTGTGCCATGGCTGTCTCCCTATAGTAAATGGCGTTTACCACAAGCTGTATAATAAACGCCATTTACTAAAATGTCAATACCCTATTCCTTTGGAACCCCGTCACAGGACCGCCAGTCGATAGATAATGAGGGCATATGCCAAATGCAGCAACCCGCGATAATTCTCCATCCGCTTCTCAAAGTGGATAAGGAGTTTCCGGACTCGATTGTGCCAAGCCCCTGTGCGTTCGACCACCCAGCGACGCGCTGGATGCCGCCGACGTCGCGGGGCGCGGTTCTTAGAGGGAAACCGTTCGTTTCCGGCGATTCCCGATTAGTGTCCGGACCCTGAGCAACTCCGAGCTATGGGACTAGTTCGATCTTGACCGGCACGCCCGCCTGAGCGGACTCAATAATGGCAAGGCTCTGGCCGACAGCCGTCTGCGGCGAAGGATTCAACGTTACCGTGTAGTGGGCCCCGCTGGTCGCGCTGACTTTGGCTGCGAAACCCGCTTTGGTCAAGCGCTTCGCAATTTCTTCGGCGCGGCGCTTATCGGAGATCGGACCCACCTTGACCTGATACAATTGCGCACTGCCTCGAAGAACCTGCGCTGGCGCCGAAACAACCGCCGCTAGGGCCGGGGTGGGTATTTTGGCTGATGCCGCAACCGGCTGCTGCGCGCTCGCACCGCTCACCAGTCGAGGCGGTGAGACTGCCGAAGGGGTGGACGTCTGCCGCGCACCGCCCGCGACACCTCCGGTTGCCGCCGCAGCTGCCGCGATCGCCCCCGCTTGGCCTGAGGTCGGCCGGGGCAACACCTGCGCGACGAATTGCGCTTGGTTAGAAGCGACCGGGAGGGCCGTGACTCCGCGGAGCGAGATCGCGCTCTGCGCGGTGATCGGCGCGTTCGTGGATCCGTACGCGGAGGTGCCCGCAGGCGTGTACAAAGTCGCGCCCAGGGGGGGCACCGGTGCGGCCGATTGTACTTGGCTAGCGGCGACAGGGAGCCCTGTGACTCCACCCAGAGCGATCGCGCTCTCCGTGGTGATCGGTGCGTTCGTGGACCCGTACGCGGAGGTGCCTGCAGGCGTGTACAAAGTCGCGCCAGGGGACATGACCGGTGGGCTCGGAGGAGCCGGCGTGAGTGGAACCCCCCACACCGGGACCGTGGTTTGTGCCGGGTAACCTGTCGGTCCCAAGCGCACAGCGGTGACGGTCGTGGTTGGAGGTAGCGCGGAGGGGGAGACTCCTGTGGGCTGCTGCGCCGCCGGCGGGGAAGCGATGTTCGATGCTGCGATCGGCGCAGCTTGAGTGGCCACTGTCGGAATTGCGACGGCGCGCGCGACTCTCTCCGCGCGGACCGGAGCAGTCTCAGCCCGGGCCAGTTGTAGCCTGAAGGTCCGATCGTGCCGCCGAAGGACGACCTCGTTCCCTGAGATGGCGGTCACGGTGAAGTCCCGGATGCGATCGCCCACGCCGACAACGTACGACAGTCCGTCCATTTCAACAATCGCGAGATATGTACTCCCGGCGGCGATGCCTATCACCGTGATGCCAGCCGTCGGAGAAGATGCCTCCGACACTTGCACGTACACGGAACCGATGAGCACAGTGATCAAGATCCCCGCCAACCAGAGGAGCGGCCGCGATGGGCATCCTCCGTTCGAACCTTGAGGAGCCATAGGCCCTACCACCTCACACGCGAAGTCGATCGCCTGGATAGTATCGAAGCCGACTTCCGATGATGCCTTCTCCCAGCCCCTCACACCCCCCTGCCTGGGGGCGTTGACGTCTGTGCGCCGTTTCGCGCAGGCCGATTGGTGCCGCATCTGCTCTGAGCACAAATCGCTCAGAGGGCGGTTTTCCTAAGACCCCCTCTTCTCGGGGTACGCTGATTTAGGATCCCGGCAGCCCGGGCTTCATCCCCACACTACCGGCTACGACAAGACGGTACGGTTGGACAGGGAAAGGATTATGGCAAGGCTTTGGGGGAAGGTCAGAATTTGCACGTGTTTCGCGCCCGGTTCCGTTCGATCACCCTCAACTACAAGCTTTGGAAGGAATGGGGAAGCGGAAACGGAATACGCGAAGCGGATAACTATGATGACACGGCGCCAGTTTTTGGCGACCACGGCCTTGACGATCCTCGACGCTTCAATCCCGGGGAGGGTGGTCGCTGCCCCCCAGGTACAGCCTTTAAGGGTCATCGTGTTCCCCGGCGGGTTCAACCTGCCGCTGTGGGTTGCCCAGGAGAAGGGATACCTCGCCCAACGCGGGCTTGCGGTGCAATTGACGCCGACCCCAAGCTCGGTTTTCCAACTCACGCACCTGATCGATGGAGAGTTTGACATCGCGATGACCGCGATAGACAACGTAATTGCCTACGACGAAGGCCAGGGCGAGGTCCTGGCCCCGGGGCGCCCGGACTTGCTTGCGTTCATGGGAGGAGACAGCGGGTTCCTACGTCTGATCGTCAAACCCGAGATACAAACGTACGCAGATCTGCGTGGGAAGACCCTCTCGGTGGACGCCCCTTCCACGGGATACGCGTTTGTCCTCCGCAAGATGCTGGAGGCCAACGGATTAGGGCCCAAAGATTACTCGCTCGTTCCCGCCGGCGGCGTGCTTGAACGGTGGCAAGCTCTGCTGCGGGGCGAGCACGCCGGCACGCTGCTCGTGACACCATTCGAGGTCCTCGCGCAACAACGGGGGTTCCGGCTCTTGGGGAATGCGCTCGATGTCCTGCGCCGGTACCAGGGGGTCGTCGGCGCCGCGCGCCGGTCCTGGGCGGCGACCCACCGGGAGCTGCTCGTGGGATTCATCCGAGCGTACCGCGACGCCCTAACGTGGCTCTACTCGCCCGGGAATCGCGAAGAGGGGATCCAAATCCTCGGACGCAACGCCAAATTTCCCTCCGACCTCGCGCGGAAGGCTTTCGAGATTCTGGTCGACCCCTTCACAGGATTTGCCCCGGCGGCGGCGCCGGACTTCGAAGGGATTCGGACGGTCCTAGAGCTCCGGAACCAGTACACGTCGCCCCATAAGGGTCTGGGCGGCCCCCTCACGTACGTCGATCTCCGCTATTATTTGGCAGGGGAGCCTTAACCACATCTGTGCGCGGGCATGCGCGGCTCGTGTTCCGATTCCCGCCAGCGCATTCCACACCCCAGGACGTATTTCGTCCCGCCCCGCCGTCCGGCTCGTCTCCCTGGGGTCTACCCGCATGAGGCGGCCTGATCTAGGCCAGTCCGGCATTCCCCGTTCTGGTGAGCAGCCGCATTAGCCATAGCACGGCCACGGCTCCCACAAAGGCGACGACGATGGACCCGATGTTCAGCCCCGTGGGGCCGGGGTGCCCAAAGTAGGCGAAGATCCATCCCCCCGCGATGGCGCCGACGATGCCGACGACCAGGTCTCCAAGGACGCCCTTGGGCCCTTCACCAGGAATCACCCTTTTCGCCATCCAGCCTGCGATAATCCCAACGATAATCCATGCCATGATACTCATCGTACGATCCCCTTTCTCCTACTTGATGGATGATTGCGACGTACCGCTACTGGCGTACAATGCGTGTCGCTTCCGGATACGCAAGCCACTGGCTCGTTCGTTGGTGCGTTAAATACCGGAGATAGCCGGGCAGAGACATGTACTCCGTCTCAGCGCTGAAGGCATTCAAATTCGTCACGTTCGCATAAGTATCCATCGTCTCAGGGGGTGTTGGAACAACTCGCTGCCGAAAATTGAACTGCTGCTGCGGAGCCAACCGATACATCTGAGCAGAAGCTGACCCCACGGACAGCATCGAGAATATGCTCAGGGTCACAATGGCGATGATGACATTTTTCATATTCGTTCCTCCTTTTGAACTAAATCTTGGCGTGCTCTATGCACGGCCACGGACAGATCAGTGGCGATGCTCCGAGACCCCCTAGCCATACCGACGTGGCCGGGCCCTACGAGCGGAATCTATAGATGTTATCGTGTGGGGTATTCATGATGGCCGCCCACCGAGGGCTTTCAGGTTTCAGCGTGCGGCAGGCAGGATGGAAAAATTGATGCTCCCATTCGACCTACAAACAGTGTACCAAACGAGAGGGATCGGCACATAAGGAAGTTTCCCTCCGCTGGGCCCAATCCTTCCGATTCGATCCCCCTGATGCCCCCTGGCGAGCTTCTTCCGCTCGAGGCTGACTCTAGCGTCTCGGCGTGGGTCGAACCGGTTCTCCGCTGCCAAGGATCGGCCCCACGCCCGACCTTCATCGTGAGCTTATCGTTGTCGGTACGGCTACGGCGCCCTCGACGGAGTCCCCCGCGCCCCATCCACAAACGGCTGGAGCAGTTTGGTGAACTCCATCGGGAACACGAACTTCGTGGCCGGGCCCGCGCCGAGGGCTTTCAGGGCCTCCAGGTACTGGAGGCTCATCGTATTCGTGTCCACGGTCTTGGCGATCTCGAAGATCGTACCCAAGGCCAGCGAAAACCCCTCCGCACGGAGGATCGCGGCCTGGCGGTCCCCCTCTGCCTTCAGGATCGCCGACTGCTTTTCTCCTTCCGCGATGGTGATGGCGGCCTGTTTCTTTCCGTCCGCCTCCGTGACGAGAGCGCGCCGGCTCCGTTCGGCGGACATCTGCCGAGTCATCGCGTCCTGGACGTCCTTCGGCGGGGTGATCTCACGGATCTCGACGGTGGTCACCTTGACCCCCCACCGCTCCGTGACCTCGTCGAGCTTGGCGCGCATGACATGGTTGATCTGCTCCCGCTTCGTCAGGGCCTCGTCGAGGCTGAGGTCGCCGATCACCGCGCGCAGCCCGGTCGTGGCGATCCCCTGCGCGGCGCCGGCGAAGTTGCCCACCTTGATCACACTGAGCTGGGGGTCGAACACCTTCCAGTAGATCAGGAAATCGATGGAAATCGGCGCGTTATCCTTGGTGATGCACGTCTGCGCGGGGATCTCGAGGAACGCTTCCCGGAGGTCCACCCAAACCGCCTTGTCGATGATCGGAATCAGGTAGACGATCCCCGGACCCCTCGGGCCGAAGCTGCGGCCCAGGCGGAACACTACCAGGCGCTGGTACTCGCGGACGATCTTGACCCCGTTCCACGCCAGGAGCAAGCCGACGACGGCCACTGCGATCCCGAATCCATATCCCATGGTGATCCCCCTCGGTCACGTTTCCCTTCGCTTCCACGCGACCGGCGCCCTGCTCCCTGAGGGTCCTACGCTTTCTACCGGCAATGCCAACGTCTCGCCTTTGAGACCGGACATATCTCGCGCAGGTCGTGCATGCTGGGTACCGACGGTGGTTTCTATATGCTTCCCTCAGAATCGCCCGCCACCTTCGTGCGGGCTCGCGCGGCTTCGAGGCGTGCCTCTAGCGTAGGTCGGAAGGCTGGAAGCGTGCGCCAGAGGAGGTAAGGTTCAAGGCTTGCGCGGATGAGACCCCATACTGGCTTCGCTAATCCTTTTGAACAAGCGTACACTGGAACTGCTTCCCCTTCGTTATTCCCACAGCTAATGTTCCCAGCACTGGGTCGGCTCCTCGGAGGAGCAGGTACCGGATCAGGTACGCTGCGAGATCAGAGCGTTTCCGAGGAGGACGCCTATGGCGATCGATAACGAACGGACCCGCGCATGAGCCTCGTTGCGGGACCGGTGAGAAAGCACGAACGGCCCCGCGTTGGGCGAGCGTCGGTCGTAACGAGAGGTCGTGGAACGCCATCTTCTCCACTGTACCAACGACGGGTTGACGACGTGGAGACGGGTTCGGAACGGTTTGGGGCAAGCGGTGATCACGGATCGCGGTTGCGAATACTTGATGCGGCAGGTTTTGTAGACGTCCTCGCGCGATGTACTCGGCACCAACAAGACAGACTCCCCATGGGGAGATGTACGTGGAGGTGACAGCATGATTCTCGTGAGAAGGCCGCTCTTTGATGACGAACTGCAGGAAATGCGTCGCCAATACGGTGGATTCCTTGGCGCTGTGCCAGGGCCTTGGACACATGAGATCGTCGGGCCCGAAACGGAGTGGGAACCGCCGGTTGAGGCATTTGAAAGTGAGCATGAAGTGGTGATAATGGCGGCTCTACCCAACATCGATCCGAAACAGGTAGACATTACCATATCCAACGACGCCGTCACGCTCAAGGGGTCGACGAAGCAGGCAGAAGACAAGAAGGAGCGCAACTATTATCGGCGAGAGTTGCGATATGGAGCATTTCTACGTACCGTGCCACTTCCTACAGAGGTGAAGGGCGCTGAGGCGACAGCATCCTACAACGATGGAATGCTCGAAGTAAGACTACCAAAGTCGGATCGGGCCAAGAATACTACTGTCAAGGTCGCAGTGAAGTAGAACGGACCCAACCCGTCGGGGGGGGGCAGCGTAAGTGCCTCTCCTCCCCCGCACGAGCGGTAGATTTGTGGGGAAGATCCGATTCCCTGGCCCCCGTTGGGGTGCATATCCTCCCCCGAGGAGCCAGAGGGAGCTTTGCCGAACGCGGCCTCGTTTCGGGCTAAATGTGACACTCGCGGCGATGTCAGCGGTTTGCACAAGACCATCGGGTCTCGTCATGATCCGGTCCACTTTCAAACAAACAAGACCACCTTCGTCGCCACTAGCGAGGGGGGTGCACTACCTTCCTTCGCTCACGTACCGTAGTCTGGGTCCCTGTCTTCATCAACCTCATCGGTGCGGGCCCGCCTGTTGCAACAGCGATCATGACATTGCTGAGGAATTCCAAAGCCTGGAGTAGCTCCTTGTCCGTGATGTTCATGCTCTACAATTGATTTTTTGTAATAGAGATATTGGTGCAGTTAAACCGCTCATATACCCACGCGGTTGCGTCGAGAGCAAGCTCGGGCGGTTTGGGGGTGATCACCCTCAGACCGGTTCAGTGCAAAAACGCAAACCCCGTTCTTTCCCCTCTTGTTCGTCCCGCGCGGGCCTCACAGGAGCGGAATCAGTGCCCCCACGCCGCGCTCCTCCGCTTTGCGGAGGATGTATTGCGCAGTCACCAGATCCTGCGCCGGGACGCCTTGGGTCTTGCAGAAGGTTATTTCCTCTGCCGTTTCACGGCCCGGCCTCGTGCCCAAAACCAGCTCGCCCAGCTCGGCGACGTCGTCTTCTCTTATGATTCCTTCACCAATGGGGACCGTGAAGACCGGCGTGTGCGCCACGGTCTCCTTCATATCCGCAACAAGCTTTCCCGCGCGGTGAAGGGTCTCGCTGTCGATCTCACGAGATGCGCCACCCGCCACGACGCATGTCCCGGGCCGTAGGTCCCGGCCGTCAAACAACGGTCTCTCCGCGGTCGTTGCCGTTACGATTATGTCTGATGCCTCGAGGCCCTGTTTCGCCGACGCCGCGAGACGAATGTCGCGTGGGATGCGGCCGCCTTTGACCTGCAAATCCGTGATGTAGGCCCTGGCCCGCGCCTCCGTCCGGCTGCACACCCAGATCGTCTCGAGGTCCCTCACCTCGCAGATCGCCTCCATCTGATTCCGCGCCATCCGCCCCGCTCCGAAAATCGTGGCAACGCGGGCGTCCCGGCGGGCAAGCAGGTCAACAGCCACTCCCGTCGTGGCGCCGGTCCGGAGGTCGGTGAGGTGGCCACCTTCGATGACGGCCCGGGGGGCCCCGGTGTTCCCGTCGCAGACGACGACGATGGCCATCATGTGCGGCGTCTCTGATCCCCGTAGCCTATAGAAATCCGAGACGATCTTGACTCCGTATCCCCGCCCATCGGTCAGAAACGCGGGGAGGAACCCCACGAGGCAGGGGGGATCGTCATCCTTCCTGTCGAGCCAGTGCCTGAGCCCGGACACGCTTGCTCCACCGGCCTGTAGGGCAAACGCTTCTTTCTGAATCTCGATCGCCTCGCGCATCGACGCGAGGCTCTTGACCTGTGACGCGCTCAGGACACGGAGGTTCAGAATCCCGCTCATCGACTCCTCACGCTTTTGCCACGCCGCACAGCTGGAGGGACGTCAGAGCGTAGACCCGGGCCGCTCGCATCAGATCGGCAATCGCCAGCCGCTCCGGGAGAAAATCGCCACCGGCCCATGCGGGGCCGTACTTCACCACCGGGATTCCCAGTTCCGCGTAGACGTTGGAATCATTCCACATGCTGAGCTCGATCCATGTCGGAGGGCTGGGAGGCTGGCTAAAGACATGCGTGTGCGCGGCGGTGACGGCCGCCGCCACCGGACCGGCATTTTGCGCGACGTAGCCCATGCGCCCGAGGTACATGAAGACCTCGCTGCTGAGACCTGTGGCCGCGACCACCTGCTCGACCTCTCTTTTTACATGGAGGGGCGTCCGGTTCGGGGGGATGCGAACATCGACGTAGACGTTGGCAATGCCCGGACGCCAGTTGGGTTTGTACGGGAGTCCGCCGTCGATCGCGCCAAGGGTGACCCGAGGTTCGATCTGCCCGCAGGGGGTGTCAAAGCGATTCTCCGCCTCGTAGCGATCCGCCCAGGCCTCGAGCGCGATTAAGAGATGGGCCAACTTGACGATAGCGTTCTTATTTTCTTGCACCGAGGGGGCGGATCGGTCGTTCATCGGTGCATACTGCGGGATCCCGTGCGTGCTAATTCGGAAGTAGGCGGCTCCGGGTAGTGCCCAGGAAACCGCCCAAACAGAACCGCCCTCGCAGACCACCGCGTAATCAGTCCAGACGCCGGCATGCAGCAGGAACCGTGTGCCCTCACCCTTACCGCGCGTCCCTGGTCCCTTGTACGGACCGACTTGACCGCGACCAATCTCCCCCGCCACGCCGGCCAGCACGACGTCGCCGTGTAGCTTGACCCCGCTGAGCTGGATCGCCCGGGCGGCAATACAGGCGCTAACAAAGGGACCTTTATCGTTGAAGATGCCGAGCCCGTAGATCACGGCGTCTCTGACCTCCGCGGCCGGTCCGGCGATCGCCTCGGGACGGCCGAGGATGGGCAAGTCCTCCGCCACGGTGCCAACGAACGTGGTGTCCATGTGGCTGTTGAACGTGACGCTCTTTCCTCCGCCGGTGCCCGCCAGAGTCCCGACCACATTGCCGCGTGTCGGCTCCACCTCCTGGACGTAAGCGGCAATGCCGCGTTCGTTCAGCCACCCGGCGATGAACTCGCACACGTCCTTTTCGTACCCGGGGGGGCTCGGGACATTGACGACCCCACAGGCCAGTTCGACTAACTCCTGTTCAAGAGTATCCAGCCGGGCGAGTACCTCACGAGCAGCGGCCTGCCAGTCCATGCTGATCCTCCCATCTGTCACGCGGTGTGCTCCGGATGTTCGGGCCTGAGTTCTCGCGTTGGTGATTCCGGCACAACAAACCGGCCCCAGGGAGACCGGTCGACCGCTCCATCTATCATCACCGGCCGGCCCCGGACCATCGTGAGGTACGGACGCCCGGTGACGACCCAACCGTCGAAGGGCCCACGATCACCGCGGGAGTAGAAGCGGCTCCCGTCGATGCGCCAGCGCTCATCAAGGTTTACCAAGATCAGGTCGGCATCTGCGCCGATCGTGATGGCGCCCTTCCGGGGGAAAATGCCGTACGTCCGGGCAGGTTGCTCACAGCACAGCCTCACAACGTCCGGGAGTGTCAGTCGGCGGCCGGCGCAGGCGTTGAGCAGCAGGGGAAGCCAGGTTTCGAGTCCGATAATGCCGGGCGGCGCGAGAAACGGCGGATGCTCGGTCTTTTCCTCGGGTGCGTGAGGCGCATGATCCGTACAAAGATAATCCACGGTACCGCCCCTCACCGCCCGCCACAATGCGTCCAGCTCCGCCCGGGGGCGCAACGGGGGGAGCATCAACGCGCGGTTGCCCATCTCCGCAAGCTCATCGGTCGTCAGAAACAGATGGTGGACGCACATTTCAACAGCGACGCGCGCCCCGGGATAGGCGAGGCGCACCTCCCGGACGAACGCCAGTCCCTCGGGCGTTGTTACCGCCCGAAGTACCACTGGAACATCGAAATGGGCCGCCAATGGGATGATGCGTGCCATGGCGGCCACTTCAGTCGCGGCGGTGGTCGTCCGGGCGAAGCGGCCCGCTGCCGGAACGCCCTGGTCCTCCAATTCGCCTCGGATCCGGTCTTGCAGATGCTTATCGCTCAGGTAGAAGGCGAGCGGGAGACCCGTGCGTCGCACTCGGCAGAACAGGTCAACCCATGAGGCTGAGCCGAACGCGTAGGGGTCGTCGTAGAGATCGAACCCGATGGGTCCCTTATCGGAAAACGCGGTAACACCTTCCGGGTCGGCCATGCAGGCTCCGGCAAAGACCGCGAAGTCGACCACGGCTTTTCGGGACGCGAGCTCGGCGGCGGCGTGAAGCGCATCCGGCGTGGTGAGTGGCGGGTTGGTGTTCGGGATGGCCATGACCGTCGTCACCCCGCCCGCGGCCGCCGCTTGAGTCCCCGAGCCAACATCCTCTTTGTATGTAAAGCCCGGTTCCCGCAGGTGCGCGTGAGCATCAACCAGTCCGGGGAGAACGTGTTTGCCACGGGCATCGACGATGTGGTCGGACGCCCCCAGAGTCTCAGGCACAGCAACAGCAGCGATGCGCCCATCGCGCACGCCAAGGTCGGCCCGAATGAACCCGGCGGTCGTCACGATCGTGCCGCTTCTAATGATGAGATCGTACAAGCGATAGCCTCCCCGAAAGGTCGGATGGTGGTGATCGGCTATCGCGAAGCGTGGGTTGGGCGACCGTTGGCCACGACCGCGGCGCTACGAAAGAGTCTGCCGGGGCACGTCGTCGCCCCGGCCCCTATTGTTCCGAGCATGCTCCACAGCAGTGCCAGATTACTGGAGACGACGGGGATCCCGAGGTCGGCCTCCAGGGGGTCAATGACCGTAAATGTGGCGAGGTCTGTGGCCAGGATGACCAGCGCAGCCAGATCTTTTCCTTTGAACTCCCGACGGATGGTGGGGTAGAAGTTTTCGCATCCTGGAGAACCCTGTTCAAAGCTGAGCGGGACGCTGGCGTTGTGTGCGACCTCGATCTCGTGTCGTTTGAACCAGCCAGGGATCAGGGCGGCGATCTCATCCGAGTACGGGGAGAAGACACCGATGCGGCACGCCCCCAAGCGTCTGAGGGCGACAACCATGGTTTCACCCGCCAGTAGGAACGGCGCGCCGCCGGTCGCCTCGGCGAACGTCTCGTGCCAGCCGGGAGGTTTCAGGAGGCTTGTTGCCATGCACGCGTAGCAAAACACGTCGACTTTCCCTCGCAACCCTTCGATGGCCTGCGGGAGCGTATCGGCCATAGAGAAAATCTGTTCCCGAAAACCTGCGGCGTTGCGGGGGACCACGCGGGCTCCGTGAAGCGATAGGCCGGTCGGCAGCACACTGTACATTTCCGGCTCCACGATCGTGTTATTGCTGGGCATGATGACTCCCAGTCGCCCCCTCCACCCGTACATCCGGCATCCTCCTCGCTGCTTGGTTTGGACTCCCCGATGGACCGAGTCACCGGCAAATTGCCGCCCGTACCGGCGCGATCCGGAAGTTGTTGACTGGTGCATCTCGCGCGGGCAGCAGAACACGCAGACAAGGCAGCCCATCTCGACCGGAAACTCGATGGAGTCATCTCTCTTGACCTTGGAGCCTTGACCACAAAGAACCTGTTGCGGTCGGTGTCGGCGTTCGTCCAGATATAAAAGAATCCGGAACGTCGTCGGGAGTCAGCCGATCGGGGGCGCAGTGTGCACCGGCATGCCTGGTATTGGAGGATTCCACCCCAGTATCCTTCAGCGGACCCGAGAAGAGCCCGCTCTCCCCGTCCTGAAAACACTAACCCGGAATCCGCACCGCGGGGCGATTTCTTGGGCACTTCTCCACCCTCGGCTGCTGTGCCGCCCGACCTGTCTGCAAGGGCTGTGTTCTGGTGCCCCTGTGAGCCCAGACAAGCGACAACCATTTTGGGGAGTCGCGAACCGACCTGCCGCCGCATTGGGTCAAACCGATGCTCGTGGTCGACGTGGACCATCGGGAGCGGCTGGCAGACGACCTACGTCACCCGTCGCTGAAAGCGTTGCGAGCCGACCAAGACCTTCGGGAGGTCAGGCTTCCTGGAAAATCCTGAGACGGGCTTAGTCGATTCGCGTTGAATCTGGGACCGTTGTTGATGCACGGTTATGTCCGCGATCAGGAGTGAGTGTTCAGCAGGGCGGATAGATGCCGCCAGCGAAGCGCACCCCGTCCACGCAACACGGGGCTGGCGCTTTGCGAACAGGCCCGGCCCCGGGACCGCGAGAGGAGGACCTCTTATGGCCGAGCAGGACCCCTACTTCGGCGCGGTGCCGCGCTCTATCTCCCGACGAGATCGCCAGCCTGGCCGGCCGCGAAGACGTGGGGCTGTGGGCACGGGCGAAAGGGCGGGTCAGTGTGTCGAACGTGCGTGGCGCGGCGCACTGCTTTCCGCCCGAGGGAGCGCTGATCTCGCGGCGCCGGGCCATTGGGCTGATCGGCAGTCTCGCCGCGGTAGCCACAGTCAACAGCGTCGTCCGGCCCGCCTGGGCCGTGAGTGGTGTGGGCTGGAGCCAGTGGGCTCAGGTCCCCAACATTCCCCGGCTGACGTTCTCCCCCGCGGCGGCCGCCTACCGGGGAGGCACCGCCGGGGGGTCCTATGTGTGGTCTATGGAGTGAGGGCCGATGACTTCTCCCTCGGCTACGCCGAATGGAACGGAAGACAGTGGGGCTCCTGGCAAAGCCTCGGGGGCAAGTGGACCTCCAGCCCGGGCGCCTGTGCCACCGACGTCGGCGGCCACCTGGTGTACTGCCGGGGCGTGGACAACGCGACCTATCAGAACAATGGGCACATCACGCATTGGGACAGTCTCGGGGGAGCATTCACGTCGGCGCCGACGGCCGTCTACCGGACGAAGATCTTCGGACAGATCGGTATCGACGTGTTCGTACGGGGCGGCAATTACGGACTCTGGCAGAAGGCCTACCAAGGTGGCGGCGGAGGCTCTTGGAGCGACTGGCTGAGCGTCGGCGGCAGCTTAGCCTCCGCTCCGGCGGTCGCGTCGGGCGGCCCGGCGCTACTCGACGTCTTTGCCCGGGGCAACGACAACGCGCTTTGGCACCTCAACTTCGACGAGAACCGGCGATCCTGGACCAACTGGGAATCCCTCGGCGGGGTCATCAGTTCCGGCCCGGCGGCGGTCGCCTGGGGCGGCAACGCCGGGCTTCAGAGCTTCGTCCAGCAGCACCTAGATGTCTTCGTCCAAGGCAGCGACCACGCTTTGTGGCGCAAGAGCCTCGACCACGGCCGGTGGAGCTCATGGGAGTCGCTCGGCGGCCGGTTCGCCAGCGATCCCGCGGTGGCCTCGTGGGGCGAGGGGCGGCTCGACGTCTACGTCGTCACGTCTAACGGGCAACTGTGGACCAAATCGTACCAGGCGTGATTCCAAGCGTGTCGGTCTTGGACGGCTCCTCAGGGTTCGAGCAGGTCGTCGGCTTCGCCTGAGCGCGCATTCTGCCCGTAAGCAGTCGGTCCGGCAGGTTGAGGGCCGCATGTGCTTCACGGAGGGCCGCACGCGCTTCCGGCAGTGGGATGCGACGGTGGCCCTTATGCTGTATCGAATATGGTCTGGGAAGGTGGCCATCCGGCTCATAACCGGCTGGTCCGGGTTTGAGGCTCGGGGCAAGGCAGATGGTTGGTTTGCCTTCCGCGGCGTGACGCCTAAGCCGCCATCAAACCCAAACCCCAAGGCCTGCTATACATTTCGCCAGTGGGGAACTCTCTTGCCGTTATCTCCATTAGGTGCCGGCGAGCCTAGGCTAAAGCTGGGCTAAGCTGGCTCGGCGCTTCCCCGAGCCAGCATTGCGACGCGTCGTTTGCCGTAAACGATGATCGCCGCGTGAATGAAGATCGCGACGGCCAGTCCGATGACATGATCGGCTGCGCTGACCCCGGGCTGGGCCGAGACGGCAACCAATCCCCAGACTCCGCATGGCACGAAGAGCAGGATCGCGGTGGCTAGGCCGGGGTTGTAGCGTCGCTGGCCGGCGCCGGCTGCAAGATGGAAAACGGCGTTGACCAGCGTGAGGTAGACGGCGATGAGACCCAGCCCAACGTCGACGAAGCGGGCAAGATAGAAGGCGGCAAGGTCGACGACCCAGACACCGACGACATTGATGACGACCACAGCGGGCGTCGACAGCATCTCTCGGCCACCGCCGATCGTCTCGTTAATCCAGCGGCGAAAACGATCATCGTAATGCTCTTCGAGTTGGTGAATCATGTAGATCGGCAGTTGCAGGTACACCAGGACGAGCGGCCGCCCGGCCGACACGAGCGCGGCCGGCGCTACCGCGAGCAGAAACAGACCCGCGAGGAAGCCACCGTACATCCAGTTGCGTCCGACCCAGTGTTTCGTTGACCTTACCTCCGCGACTGCACCACTTCGAACGATACCGGAACGCGACAGCCGCGGTTCTTCGGCATCTCGTCCGGAGGGCTCGGTGCGTGGCAACTCGGCTCCCGCAACCCCACCGTTTTCGGCGCGATGCTTCTGCTCTCCGCCGATTCGTACTTTGACTTCACGCACCGAGAACCATTCGAGGGACAACTGGCTACGATCGAACAGGCGGCTTCCATGTGTCCCGTCTCGCTCGGCCATCTCATGTATGACCTCCACCGCGGTCATCGCATCCTGAGCGCGGCGATGGCCGCGGCCGGCAGGCTTGAGGGCAAGGTGGACGATCTCACGTCGAGCCTAGCACCGTTGCGGAGCCACGCCGCCCCTTGGAACAGGGCTGAATGGTATCCGCAGGCTCGAAAACGCCATCCACATACTTCTCCTGGGAGGCGGAAAAGTACTGCCGACCACATGCGCCTCTTGCCGTTGGCGCACAGAGACGGGTGGCGGCGAGCCCCCACTACGTGTGTTGCGCGGTTGCCATACTAGGAGGTTTTCCCTGGCGTCCGGTGTCGTGCCCCTGCCAAAAAGGGACGCGTCTCGTGGCAATCGAACCTCTAGCCCTGTTTACGTCCATGCCGGAATGGCAGACGCCTCGACCCCGGCTTAGGGAGGCTTCAGTGCCGTTCGACAGGATCTATTTCGACGCAAATGCCTTACAGAGCGGAGGCTGGCCGCGCCCTACCGCATTACTCAAATAGAACCTCGACAACGCAACAATGAGGACGTTCCCCAAGGACCTCTAAGTATCCCTCAGGGATAAGACGACAAGGTGTGTCGGAGGTGGATGGACGTGAGCACACCGGAGGAGAGACTGAGAAAGAGGGCCGCAGAACTCGAGCAGATGCATAAGCAGAAAATGGAGTCATCCGCTCAGGCGGCAAAACGTGACCAAGACACGTTGAGACAAAGCGAGCAACGCGTGCGCAATGTCGCCCAGGAGTATTTGAAGAGAGCCGAGACCCTCATCACCGCGACGCGGATGCGCGTCCATCACTACCTGCGCTACTCGTCGACCGGACTGCAGTTCACCCTGGAAATAGGACACTACCCGATGGTGCAGGCGACTTTGGGGTCAGATGGATGGGACGTAATCGTCCGAAACCAAGGTAAGGACCTATCCCACCATACTTACAGGTCAGACCAAGATTTCCTAGAAGCGAAGGACGGACTATTGGAGCCTCTCGTTGACAGCGCCTTAGAGGCCCTCGTGAGCGGAAAAGAGCCACCCGCCGAAGACCCTTAACGATGGTAACGAAGGGGCAGGGCGACATGTATCCGCCACACGCTGGTATGGTTGAAGAAGCAGATCCTGAGCCGCGAACCAAAGAGCGCACGCTCAAGGCGGATATCACTTTGGCCCCGGCGGTGCTCGACGGGCTCCGCCGGCTCAAAACCGAGCAGGAGGAGGCAAGGCGAGGGCTGGGTTCGACCTATTGAGATCAGGAGTGATCTTCTGTCAGCGCGACGGCAAACCGATCCACGCCCACAACCTCACCCAACGCGATTTCCGCAAGGTCGCCCGGGCGGTGAAGCTCACCCGTATCCGCTTCAACGACTTGCGGCACAGTCACGCAGCCTGGCTGTTCCGCAAAGGCGTCCACCCCAAGCTCGTGCAGGAACGGCTGGGACACTCTCAGATATCCACGCCTCGACACCTATGCGCGTGTAGTGCCAGGAATGCAAAATGGTGTGGGTCGCGATCTCGCCAGCTCGGGTTAGCAATGGTGAGCAAACTGGGAGAGAACGTGAATCCGCACCGCGCGCAAACCCTTGAAAACATTGGTGGAGACGGCGGGATTCGAACCCGCGACCCCCTGGTTGCAAAGCAGTGTACATCCATCAATCTACAAAGCTTGTTAGGCGTCCTTGATCCGTGTCAGCCACACCTCCGGTTTCCCATCCCCCCACACCTGCTCCGACGCTCCTTTGGAACCTGCATGCTGGACAGCCGGCGGCGTACGCATGCCTCCCGAGCGTGATTCGGAGAGGGGTTCAGCAGACCCGCGCGAATGCGATGCACTGGATACAGTAGCGCTGGAGGGGATGCCCGTGAGCACGCCAGAGGAGCGAATTCGGAAGAAGGGCGAAGAATTGGACCAACGGGAGAAGAATCGGCAGGTTCAGGGAGGTATATCAATGAAACCAGAAGCTGGAGGGAAGGTCAAATTTGGAATTTGGGGCCTTATTTTGGGGGCAGTCATCGCGATGATCATCGGCTTTGCGTGGGGCGGTTGGACAACCGGCGGCACCGGCCGACAGAGGACCGACGCGGCGGTCTTGGCGACTCGGGCCGCGATCTGCGTTGCCCAATTTATAAAGGACCCGAACTATAAAGAGAAGCTCAAAGAATTAAAGGCGTCAGATTCCTATGAGAGAAGTACGTTCATTGAAAAAGGGGGCTGGGACAAAATGCCCGGAGAACAACAGGCTAGCTTTGATGTAAGCCGGGCATGCGCCGACGGGCTTGAATATCTTACGAAATAAGCTAGCTCGTCAAGATGTATTCGTGTTCGAGGCGTAGTGACAAAGTCGAAAGAAGGAACGGGTTGGTAATCGTAAGGGCCTATCCGTTCGGCACCAACCCCTTGCCTAAGCCCGACCTCGAGGGTGTCTTGTACCTCGTCCTGTCATCGCGCTGCCTCCAGGGGACGTTCACCCGCCCCCACCCACACCAAGAGCCCAAAGGTTGTGTATAGTCCCCATAGTATATATATTTATCTATATCTTAACATCAACGGTAATTCCAATCAAGGGAGTGAGTTTGGGGAGAAGGCACTTGCTTACGCGAGGGTAAGCACGACTGAGCGGAGAGATCCCCGCGCAGACGTGCATCACCAAGGACAACGCGCCGATCTCCATCGATTTCCTGATCTACTGGAAGGTGTTCGACCCCCAGCTCAGCGTGATCAAGGTGGGCAACTTCGCCGGCGCCGCGCAGGGGATCGCCACGACCGGGCTCCGCGCGGTGATCGGCGACCTCAGCCTCGACGAGGCCCTGACGAAGCGGGAACAGATCAACCAGATCATGCGGGCCTAGCTCGACGAGGTCACGGAGGGGTGGGGGTCAAGGTGACCACCGTGGAGATCCGTGAGATCACCCCACCGAAGGATGTTCAGGAGCGATGACACGGCAAATGTCCGTAAGCCGCCCCGGCGGCGGCCGCAGAGACACCACGAGGGCCGTAACTGTGGAGCAACGGCGGCGCGGACCGCGCCACTTGCCGATCGCTGGTTGAGACCTACAGGGACATCCATCAGGTTGGCTGCTGATGACACTCCAAGGAGGTTTCTATGCTGTTCAGTGCAAAGAATGAACGCGGCGATAAACGGACAGATCGGTCGCGAGTTCGCGGCGTCGCTCGAGTACGTCTCCATCGCGTCTGGCTTTGCCTCCGCGGGTCTGACTGAACTAGCCAAACACTTCTACCGCCAGGCTGAAGAGGAGCGCGATCACGCGATGCGCTTCGTGAAGTACGTGGTGGACGCGGGGGGCAAAGTGGCCATCCCGGCCATTCCCGCCCCCAAGAGCGCGTTTGCGGGCGCCGAGGAAGCCGTAAGAAACTCGCTCGAGTGGGAAGTGACCGTCACCAAACAAATCAACGCTCTAGTGTGTCCAGTATGGACGAGGTGTTGACACGTTTGTCCTCCAACCGTCGTCCGCATTCGTGCTCAATTGGCCGTCTTGGCGAGAAAGACTGTCGCCGGCGTCCGGCCCTGGAGCCGATAGCCTTGGT